>ERZ808246.160-NODE-160-length-57384-cov-45.800659_pt1 | contig 57384 bp, 42 predicted proteins | sample MGYA00521083_ERZ808246 | MGnify/ENA primary metagenome ERZ808246 (study PRJEB31516, sample SAMN03275577) | gut metagenome | biome: mammalia-associated habitat; material: feces | host: Papio cynocephalus | place: Kenya | collected 2012-07-07 ... | reverse complement strand
CACGAAATCGCCCACGCGGTCGCCGTCGGCGGCGCGTTCGGCGACACAGCCCTGAACATGGCCACCATCATGAAGCTGAGCCGTGTGCTCATGCTGGTGTTCGCCGCGATCATCATCGCCATCTGGTGGGATAAGACCAAGGCCACCGCCTCCACCGGCGTCAAACGCAAGGTCACCTTCCCCTACTTCATGCTCGGCTTCATCGCCGCGTCAATTCTCGGCACCTACGTGCCGTTCCTGAACGCCATCGCCGCGAATCTGGTGGATGTGGCCTACATCGTGCTCGGCATGGCCATGGCCGCGCTCGGCATCAACGTGAACTTCAAAGCCATCGCCACCAAGGGTCTGCCGGCTTTCGCCGCCAGTTTCATCACCTCGGTGCTGCTCATGTTCTTCGGCGTCGGCATCGCCCGCCTGTTCTTCTGATCGGAACAAGCCACATACCGGTCCGCCGCGGTGGTTTTGTCTGCAGTCGGCGAGTCACGAGCCTCCCGTGCCTGCGGGAGGCTCGTCGCATATAGGCTGGCGATAGTCCAAAGGTGAACAGCCAAGCCAATTTGAAGAAATGGAGCTGGTGACGTTATGTCCGACTTATCATCGATCCTGTCACCACCAACCACGGTACAAGACCAAGCTCGTGTCACCTGTCCATGACGCCCGCACCGGCACAATAACGAGAGCCATACATTCTCCCCCGGTCTCAAGCCCGTGAGACACTTGGGACCATGACTACCATCATCATGCGCACCTCCGAAGGTGACATCAAAATCAACCTGTTCGACGACAAGACCCCGAACACCGTGGCCAACTTCCTTGGTCTCGCGACCGGCGAGAAGGAATGGACCGATCCGATGACCGGTCAGCCTTCCCATGAGCCGTTCTACAATGGCCTGACCTTCCACCGCATCATCAAGGATTTCATGATCCAGGGCGGCTGCCCGCTGGGCAACGGCACCGGCGGCCCGGGCTACGATTTCGATGACGAGATCGTTCCGGAGCTGAAGTTCGACCATCCGTATCTGCTGGCCATGGCGAACGCAGGCCTGCGTCGCGGCCGCGACGGCAAGATCCACGGCACCAACGGCTCCCAGTTCTTCATCACCACCGTGCCGACCCCGTGGCTCGACGGCCATCACACCATCTTCGGCGAGGTCGCCGATGACGAGTCCAAGGCCGTGGTCGACAAGCTCGAGGCCGTGAACACCGACCGTATGGACCGTCCGACCGAACCGGTCGGCATCGTGTCCGTGGAAGTGCTCAAGTAGCAACCGCCATACGATATGAATGAAGCCCCTCCAATGAGGGGCTTCATTTTTTCCGAGATCCTATTGGTCGGAACCGTCACATCTTGCGCAGCCGCGGTTCCGCGGAATCCTTCGCTCCGGTGATGCGGTACACGTCGAACACGCCTTCGATCTTGCGCACGGCCGCAAGCAACGTGTTCAGATGCTGCGGATCAGCCATTTCGAAGCTGAACTGGCTGGTGGCCACACGATCGGTGCCGGTGGAGATCGCACCGGAGATGATGTTCACGCCATGATCGGACAGCACGCGCGTCACATCGCTCAACAGATGCGGACGGTCAAGCGCCTCGACCTGGATCTTGACCATGAACACGCCCTTGGTGCTGGTCCATTGCACGTCCACCACGCGTTCGGGCTGGCGCCTTTCCAGTTCGAGCATGTTCTGGCAGTCCACACGATGCACGGACACGCCTTGGTTGCGGGTGATGAAGCCGATGATCTTGTCCCCCGGCACCGGCATGCAGCAACGGGCCAGCTTGACCCAGATGTCACCAACGCCTTTGACGGAAATGCCCAACGAACTGGTGGTCTTCTTGGTGCGCTCCACCTGCTTGAGCGGCAACGCCTCCTGCTCGACCTCCTCATCGACCTCATCGCTGCCGGCGTCCCGGACCAGATGCGAGATAACGTTCTGCGTGGAAATCTGACCGTCGCCGATAGCCGCGAATACGGCATCGGCATTGGCGAAATTCAGCTCGTCGGCGATGCCGACCAGTGCTTCAGGCGTCATCAACGTGCCGATCGGCAGGTTGCGCTTGCGCATGGCGCGCGTCAGTTCGTCACGTCCCTCCTCGACGGCTTCGGTGCGACGCTCCTTGCTGAACCATTGGCGGATCTTGTTGCGCGCCTTCGGGCTCTTGGCGAAGCTCAGCCAATCACGCGACGGGCCGGCCGACTCGGACTTGGATGTCAGTATTTCGACGGTATCGCCGTTTTCAAGCTTGGTATCGAGCGGCACCAACCGTCCGTTCACACGCGCGCCCATGGTACGGTGTCCGACTTCGGTATGCACCGCGTAGGCGAAGTCGATCGGAGTGGCTTCGGCCGGGAGGGAGACGATCTTGCCCTTCGGCGTGAACACGTATACCTCGGATCCACCCAGATCCTCCTTGAGCGATCCGAGAAATTCATTGGAATCCGGGGTCTCGCTTGTCCAGTCGGCGAGCTGTTGAATCCACTTGAGGTTGTCGGCCTCGCTCAGCTCTTGGCTCTCCCCACGCTTGCGGTCGGACTTGTCCGGCGAGCTCAAGGCACGGCCGGCCTGACCGTTCTCCTTGTATTTCCAATGAGCGGCGATGCCGAATTCCGCGCGTCGGTGCATGTCCCACGTGCGGATCTGAATCTCGACAGGCTTGCCGCCAGGACCGACCACCGTGGTGTGCAGGCTCTGGTACATGTTGAGCTTCGGCATGGCGATGTAATCCTTGAAGCGGCCCGGAACCGGGCTCCACCGCGCGTGCACCGCGCCCAACGCCGCATAGCAGTCCTGAATCGTGTCGACGATGATACGCACGCCCACCAAATCGTAGATATTCGCGAAATCATGCCCGCGCACGATCATCTTCTGGTAGATGGAGAAGTAGTCCTTCGGACGGCCCGTCACATAGGCTTTGATGTGCTGGGCGCTGAGGTCCTCATTGACTTCGGCGAGGATCTGCTTCAGATACACGTCCCGCTGGCCGGCACGACGAGCCACCAACACCACGATTTCGTTGTAGATTTTCGGGTACAGGACCTTGAAGCTCAGTTCCTCAAGTTCGGTCTTGATGGCGTTCATGCCGAGGCGATTGGCGAGAGGCGCGTACACGTCCAACGTCTCACGCGCCTTCTTCTGCGCGTTCGACTGTTTGACGTAGCGCCATGTGCGGGCGTTATGCACGCGGTCTGCGAGCTTGACCACCAGCACGCGCACGTCCCGGCTCATCGCCACCACCATCTTGCGGATGGTTTCGGCCTGGGCGGAATCGCCGTACTCCATCTTGGAAAGCTTCGTGACCCCGTCGACCAGTCCGGTCACCGTGTCGCCGAATTCGGCACGGCATTCGTCAAGCGTGTAATCGGTGTCCTCCACCGTGTCATGCAGAAGTCCCGCGGCCACGACCAGCGGCCCCATGCCCAGATCGGCAAGAATCTGCGCCACCGCGAGCGGATGGATGATGTAGGGCTCGCCAGATTTGCGCCGCTGCGACGAATGCTGCGTGACGGCGCGTTGGTACGCCCTTGAAAGAATGCTCATATCCTCGCCGGGATGATGGTATTCGCACATCCTCAGAATCGGCTCAAGCGGGTCGAGGGGATTCGTGCTGATCTCGCAACCCAGCATCCGGGCCGAACGAACCTCATGATCCATGTCGCTCATTTCATCCTCCTCGCTTGGAATGAACCCTATAGTACCCGCGTATCGACGCATATCGGGAGCACCCGGCCGCATGTCGCGCGATCGGGTGCTCCCCAAAACCTCCGTTGGCCGTATGCGTCCGTCAGGATGCGACGCCGGTCGAACCGAACCCACGCTCGGCACGGTCGGAACCGGGCAATGTCTGCGCGTCGATGAATTTCGCCTCGACATATCGTTGGATGACCAGCTGCGCGATGCGATCGCCCGGATGGAACGTCACGGTATGCTCTGGGTCGAGATTGATCAGCGGCACTTTAATCTCGCCACGGTATCCGGCGTCGATGGTGCCCGGCGCGTTCAGCACGGTGACACCCTGTTTGACGGCAAGCCCGGAACGCGGATGCACGAGCGCGACGTAGCCGGCCGGCAACGCGATCGCCACTCCTGTGGGCACCAGTGCCCTGTGGAACGGCTCAAGCGTGACCTCTTCGGTAGTGCGCAGGTCCGCGCCCGCGTCTCCGGCGTGGGCGTAATGCAGTTGAGCGGGTTGGTCGGGATTCAGCGACTTTACCAGAACCTCGACGTTTTCCGGCTCGTTGTATGCCTCGTCGAACGCCATCAGGCAGCACACTCCTTGCATACCGGCTGGCCATCGGCGGTGGTGTGGTCAAGCTGGCTGCGATGCTTCACCAGGAAACATTCGGAGCAGATGAACTCGTCGCCCTGCATCGGGATGACGGTCACCGAAGCGTCCTCGTTGCTCAGATCGGCGCCCGGCAGTTCGTAATCCTCGGCGATGGCGTTCTCGTCGTCATCCATGTCGTTGGAGTTGTTCTGAGAACCTTTGCCCAAAGCCTGGAGCGACTCCTCGTCCTCGTCCTTGTTGCGCGGGGAATCATAATCCTGTGCCATCGAGATTCCTTTCGTCATCTATGGTGCTTATGCGCCATAGGATACATGACTTTTCCCCCGCTAGGATACACGAATTGAAATACTCGTAAAATCCGACACGTGGGGCACAATAGAATTAATAGAAAAAATCAAGGGAAAGTGGTGTGTTGTGCCTGAGAATGCGCTCGAAGACGCGCGGTTCGATCATGTAAGCGAAACCGGCGAACTCATCTTTGTTTCAGGTGCCGGCAAATTCGCCGTCAAAGTCACTGAATCGCTTGAAAGAGCCATTTTGGAGGCGAAGCAGATTCGCTCCGAAGCCCAGGAGGAGCATCAGGCCCAGACCCCCGCCACTTTGCCGATATCGCAAATCCAATCGCTGATTCGAGCCGGCGCGAGTCCGACACGCGTCGCGGAACGTTATGGACTGAGCGAAGCGCTCGTTCGGCGTTTCTCATCGGCGGTGGAGACCGAAAAACAGTATGCGATTGAACAGTTCCTCGCCGTTCCCGCTCCAAAGGAAAGCCGGGTGCGGTCACTTTCCGAGCTGATCGAGCGCACGTTCGCGGCCGCGCGGGTGCGTTTGGAAGACGTGAAGTGGAAGGCCACCAGACGTGGATTGGAGCCGTGGAAAATCAGCGCGCAATTCGAATCCTCCGGCCGGACCGTCTGTGCGGAATGGTCGTGGAACATGCATGACAATGCGGTCGTCTGCCTCAATTCCGCGGCGCGCAAGCTTATCGGCGAGCAGGACACATCGAAGGAAGGACATGCTGAAAAGCATGTCGATCAGGGATTTCTCACTTCGTTGAATCTTCCTGGAGATTCCGCACGCTCCGCACGCATCGAGCAGACGGTGTCCGCATGGAACACGCTGGAACCGCCCACGACGGCGCCCGCGCCGTCGGATGACGGCAGAACCGCCGCGAATGCCCTCGATGCGCCCAACCCCATAACGAACAACGATGCGCCGTTGCCCGATCGTCCGGAGGCAGTGTCAAGCCTCCTGCCTACCGAAGAGAAGGCCCCGCAGGCTGCGACCGACACCCAGGACGCGAAAACCGGAGTCGTGGAAGCGACCGCGCCCGCCACGCCCAAGACTGAGCAGACGCAGGACCCGCACAGCCAGAACACGACCAAGACGAAACGCCGTTCGGGGCGTTCCGCGGTGCCAAGCTGGGATGAAATCCTGTTCGGAGACTGACGACATCCTTTCCATGGGAACCCGCTTGAAGGAGACGGGATCTCGTCGAGCGCTTCCAGACGGATGTCTCAGGCGATGTCGATCAGACAGGGGATGTCCGATTCCAATCTGGTAAGCGAACCGTGGACGCTGGGCAGATGCATCGCCTTCTCCGCTTGCGTGCGTGAATCGACAATGGTGGTGGCGCCGGCCGAGGACACGATCACGTCGCCGAGCATCGGTTCCACGTATGGTGTCACCTGCCCATAGATGCCTTCCTCAATGGCCTGCCGACGCGTGCGTACCTGCGCCCGCTCCCCCAATGTCTCGCGCCATCTCATGGCAATGTCTTCTGGGTTCTCATCGGTTTCGGCGTAGAGCATGACGCAACGCGGTTCGCCTCCCACCTTCGCCACTCCCCTCATCAGGCGGGGGTCCGTTGCGATGTCGACGCAGCATTCCGGATCCGCGGTGATCATCCCGTGGTCCGCCACGATGACCATGAGCGTGCCTTTGGGAAGGTTGCGCCGCAAGAGTCCCAGCTGCGCGTCGACACGTTCGAATGAGCCAATCCATTTGTCGGAATCCCAACCGTAATTGTGCCCAATCTTATCGGTGTCGCGCAGGTATACGTATGTCAATCCCGGTGTCCGCGCCGCATTGACGGCCGCCATGATGCGTCGGCGCGGGTCGTCGTTGGAAATGTAATCGCTGCCGCGCAACGCCGCCTGCGTCAATGCGGAGAACGCGAACTTCGGCAGACCCGAGCTGGTGACACGGACATCTTGCGCCGTCAATCGTTCGAAAATGGTCGGCTGACGCTGCAATTCCATCGGCGCGGGGGCGTTTTTGAAGGATATGAGCTGGCAGATCTCCCCGGTGTCGGGATTAAGTTGCGTGTATCCGGTCATGCCGGTCAGCCCGGGGCAGGTGCCGGTACCGAAGGTGGACATGGCGGCCACCGTGGTGCTGGGCATGCATGTGGCGATCGGACGTTGGTTGGCGCTGTCCGCCATCAGCGAGCGTAGGTATGGCGCGTGCCCCAGCCTCATGTTGATGTTCCAATAGCCGAGGCCGTCCACCAGGACCACGACCGCCGAACTCGCGTCGGGCAGGCCAAGCGCTTCCTGCAAGCGTTTCGGGTCGGCGTGCACCATTGTCGGTATGGGATGCCCGATGGCGCTGGAGATGGCGGGAAGCACCGAGGACAGGTGGAAGGCTCCGCCACGAGCGTTCCCATCTGGCGTATCGTCTCCGTATGACGCCGGTCTAGTCATGGACAGCAGCTGGTCGGTATCGGGCACTTCAACACTCATGGTTTCCATTCAAGCACCGCGGCAGTACCAGCTGGTAACATTGCTAGGTTGATTACCATAAACTTTCCGTGAGGAGAACCACCGCATGGTGTCGCACCGCAAACCGGCAAAACCAGCCTTCGACCCGCGTACGGTCAAGGAAAATATCGTCGAAACGCCGTTGAACGAGGAGATGAGCAAATCGTTCCTCGAATACGCGTATTCGGTGATTTACGCCCGAGCGCTACCTGACGCCAGGGATGGTTTGAAGCCGGTGCAGCGGCGCATCATCTATCAGATGGGCCAGATGAATCTCAATCCGGATCGGCCGTACATGAAGTCGGCCCGCGTGGTGGGCGAGGTGATGGGCAAGCTCCATCCTCACGGCGATTCCGCGATCTACGAGGCGATGGTGCGTCTGGCGCAACCGTTCGCCATGCGTCTGCCGCTGGTAGATGGCCACGGCAATTTCGGTTCCCTTGATGATGGTCCGGCGGCCTCTCGTTACACCGAGGCTCGCATGGCTCCGGCCGCGTTGGGCATGAACGCGGATATCGCGGAGGATACGGTTGATTTCACGCCGAATTACGACAACAAGCTCAAGGAGCCGACCGTTCTGCCCGCCGCGATTCCGAATCTGCTGGTCAATGGCGGTTCCGGCATAGCCGTCGGCATGGCCACGAACATGGCCACGCACAATCTTGGTGAAGTGGTGGCCGCGGCCAAGCATCTCATGCGTCATCCCGACGCGACTTTGGAGGAGTTGATGCGTTACGTGCCGGGTCCGGATTGGCCTAGCGGCGGCGTGATCGTGGGACGCAAGGGCATCCGTGAGGCGTATGAGACCGGCCGTGGCGCGTTGACCACGAGATCAGTCACACATATCGAGAATGTGACGGCGCGCAAGAAGGCGATCGTGGTGACGGAGCTTCCGTTCATGGTAGGTCCGGAACGTGTGCTGGAACGTATTTCCGAGGGCGTGAAGAACCGCAAACTGGAGGGCATTTCCGGCGCCATCGATCTGACCGATCGTCATAACGGCACTCGTCTGGTCATCGAGGTCAAGACCGGTTTCGATCCGAACGCCGTGCTGGTCCAGTTGTTCAAGCACACGCCGTTGCAGGATAATTTCACCATCAACAATGTGGCGCTGGTCAATGGGCGTCCGCACACCATGGGTCTCAAGGAGATGCTTCAGGTGTGGGTGGACCACCGTCGTACGGTGATTCGCCGGCGCAGCGAATTCCGCAGGAAGAAGGCACTGGAGCGTCTGCATCTGGTGGAGGGCCTGCTGCTGGCCATGGTGGACATCGACGAAGTCATCCAGGTCATCCGTTCCTCCGATGACGCCGAGGCCGCGAAGACGAAGCTTATCGCCGTGTTCGATCTGGATGAGGTCCAGGCGCAGTACATCCTCGATTTGCGTCTGCGCCGTCTGACCAAGATGAGCCGTATCGAACTGGAGTCGGAGCGCGATGATCTGAAGAACCGTATCGAGGAGCTCGAGCGGATTCTCGCCTCCGACGAGGCGCTTGATGGCGTGGTCATCGATGAGATGGACGATGCCGTGGCCAAATACGGCACTCCACGCCGTACCGTACTGCTGGATGAGGATGCCGAAGGCAATCTGTCTCCGGTGGTGGCGCATGGCGCTGACGGCGTTTCCGCGAACGCGGTGGCTGCGGCGCGCGCGGCGGCCACCGTCTCCTCCACCGCGGCGGATGTGGCAGCAGCCGCGAAGGCGGCGAAGAAGGCCGGCGAGGACAATGCCACCGCGGCGGCCCTGCAGATAGACGATGAGCCCTGCGCGGTGATGTTGTCCGCCACCGGCCTGATAGCACGCACGTCCGTGGATGCGGTGGAACGTTGGGAGAACCGTTCCGCTTCCGCCGATCGTGCCAAGGACAATCAGATCGTGTCGATGTTCCGCACTTCCACCCGCTCCTCGTATGGCCTGATCACGTCCGCGGGCCGTTTGGTGTTGGCCCATGTGGTCGAGCTGCCGAAGGTCTCTTCTGAAAACGTCATCAGCGCCGCCGGAGGCGTGAAGGCGGAGGAGCTTCTGGGCATGACGGAGAACACCGATCCGGTCCGTGGGGAACGGGTCGTCGCGGCGGTGGCCATGCCGTCCCCGGATGACGACGGCCAGCCCGCTCCCCTGGCGTTGGGCACGCACAATGGCGTGGTCAAACGTTGGAACCGCGAGTCGCCGACCACCATGGATTCATGGAGTGTCATCGACCTGAAGGATGGGGACGCGGTGATCGCCGCGGCCGAGGCGCGCGACAACGACCGGCTGGTTTTCGTGTCCACCGATTCGTCCCTGCTGACGTTTGAGGCGAAGAACGTGCGGCCGCAGGGTCGTACCGCCGGCGGCATGGCCGGCATCCGATTGGCGGATGGCTGCACGGTGGCCGCTTTCGCGGTCGTTCCGGCGGATAAGGTGGCTTGGAACTATGAGGAGGGTGAGAACGGCCTGTTCTCCGCTTCCGGAGCCGTGGTATTGACTGTTGCCGGCGATTCCAAGGCGCTGCCCGGCACGGAGAATGGTTCGGCGAAAATCACCCCGTTGGAGATGTATCCGACGAAGGGCCGTGGCACTGGCGGCGTCCGCTCGCAGCGGTTCCTTAAGGGGCAGGATACGCTGATTCTCGCGTTTGTGGGCGCGTATCCGGTTCATGCCTCGACCAGTAGCGGAACCGATGTGGAGCTGCCGAAGCCCGATATGCGTCGCGATGGTTCCGGAACCGAACTGTCGGCTCCGATCGCGGTGGCCGGCTGAGACAGATTCTTCTGAAGCTTCCGAAAATTGCGGGATGCCGTGCATAGGATTCATGCCGATGCACGGTATCCCGTTTTGCGTCGACACGTCCGAACGGCGTTCAACGGTACAGTCTCATGCCTTGCGGACTGTCGGCGAATCCAGCGGCACGCAACAGACGCCGTACATCGTCGCACGCATTCAATGATTCGCCGTTCATTTCGGCAAAGCTGACGCTGCCACTGGGAAGCCGTTGCAGCGTATAGGTAAGTTCCGTGCAAGCGGATCGCAATGTCGGCTCGTCATCGGTGAAGCTGACGAGCTTATGGCTTTTGGGCATGGCGAACATGACCGGAGCGCCTTTGGCGAGCACGATGATCGAGCCGGCTCTTCGCGCCGGTTTGAGATGCTCCTGTTGCGGCCATGCGATTGCGGCTCCCGTCAGGACGGCCGGATCGGTCACGTCGAGCGCCGCGCAGGACGTCCTGCGCGACCCGTACTCGTCGCGCAGGACGTCAACGGTGTCGCGACTGGCGAATTGGGCCGCGCCGAATCCTTTGACGAACATGCCTCTGACCAGGAGTCCGTGCTCCTCCATGCGTTTGAGCACCGGATACAATCCGGAGAATCCTCCGGGAATCCGTTCCTTGTCCACCAGAGGGGCGGCGAGTACGCCGTATCGGTCCAGAAGCGATTCGACCAGTTCGATTTCGTATTCCTCAGCGCCTGATGGCCGCGCCGACTCGTCGGAACCGGCCGTGCCGTCCGGGTTGACCGCAGACCATAGTCCGCCAAGCGTGGCGGGAATCGAAGAACGTGTCCGCATGCGTCTGCGGGCGGACACGCGAGGCGTGCGGACCGTTCCATGTCTGCGGGACAGCGAACGGACGGGCATGAACGAACTGTTCGTTATTTTGCCCTGCCATACCAAGGACCATAACGCCTCTTCGAACCGTTCCTCGCTCCACGTGGGGTATATGATCTCCCCTGTTTCGGCATTCACTTGGATTTCGGCATGATTCTGCCATAGGGTTTTCGCCATGGAGGAAAGCTGCCGGGCGGGAAAGGCTCCGCCACCATCCAGAACAGCGAGCACAGCCTCCGGAACCGTCATGGCGTTATCGGGTGACTTGTCCCGTTCAGAACCGTCAGGTCCGTCCAGCAAACGTGAGTCGGCGGGATGGAATGCGATGGCGCCGGCATCCTTGGCATTGGAGCCATTGGATTTGGAGCCGACCCATACCACTTCTCCGGATGCGAGCAGTTCGTCAAGCATGCCCGGCTCGTAATCGCGGATCCGTGCCGGAAACACCGAGAATTCCCATACGTCGGCGTTGAGAGCCACGCCTTCGAGCTGCTCGATGACGCGCAACAGCCCGTCGACACCTTCATATCGGGCGCCGCCCACCGGTCCGACGCCTTGGCGATCCAGCAGGAACGCCTGATATGCCGTCTGGTCGACTGGTTTGACGGCACGGCGGGCTTTGGCGAGGGATAGCGACCGAATACGGCGGAACACCTCGACGTGGAGCCACTGGTCGACGGCCTGGTCCGAACCGGAGAAACGTCCTTTGAGCAAAGTCCCTTTGGCATTCAGCCCGTCCAGGGCATGGACCGCCCGCGTCGCGTCGATCCGGAGCTGTGCGATCATCTGGTCCGCGGTGAATGGTCCGTGTGTTTTAGCGTATCTTGTGACTCGGCCCGTGACATCATCTTCATCCAGATCGTTCCAGAACGTTCTTCTGGCCAATTCCTGCTCGACCTGCGCGATGGCGTCCGGGTCCAGTAGCGAGGCCATGTCTGCGGCGCCCAGCAGTCGTTCCAGCACTTCCGGATCCATGGACAGCAGCTGCGTGCTACGTTCGGCCTGGGGAACGTCATATTGGTACATCACCGATCCGACGAATCCAAACAGTAGCTGTTCCGCGAATGGCGAAGGCGTCCGCGTGGTCGTTTCGGTCAGATTGATGGCACCATCATTCAATCCCGCCATCACCTGGTGCAATGCAGGCAGATCGTAGACGTCCTGCAGGCATTCGCGCGCGGTTTCCAATAAGAGCGGGAAATTCCTGCAGGTGCGTGCCGCGTTGAGCAATTGCGCGGCTTTCAGCCGCTGCTGCCATAGCGGCACACGTTTGCCGGGTCTGGTGCGGGGCAGGAACAACGATCGTGCGGCGCATTCGCGGAATCGCGCCATATACAGCACACTTTCGCCGATCTGCGTCTCCACGATGCGTTGCAGCTCATCACAGTCGAACAATATCAGATCACGCATCCGCATATCGGCGTATCCATCCGGCAAACGCAGAATGATGCCGTCGTCGGCCGCATGCACCTGCCCATCGAAGCCGTAACGTTGCTTCAGACGTGTGGTGATAGCCATGGCCCACGGCTCATGAACGCGTCTGCCGAACGGAGAATGCACGATGATGCGCCAATCGCCGTCCTCCTCCCGACTGCGTTCCACGACAAGTTCACGGTCGTCAGGCACGATGCCAGTCGATTCGCGCTGTTCGGCCAGCAACGCGGCCAGATTGCCGATGGCGTTGCCGTCAAGTCCGTCGTCCCGCAGTCGCCGCTCCGCCGATGCAGTGAATTTCGGTTTTCCGACGGAACTGTCCGTTCCGGAGGACAGTTCACGGCTCAGCTCGCGGACGAGACGCCCTTCCGTCATGCCGAAATGGTAATCACGTCCATCCTGGTCGCCATGCCAGAATGGCAGCCGAGCCGTGCGCCCGGGAGCCGGCAGCACCACAACACGGTCATGGGTGATCTCCTGGATCTGCCATGTCGAAGTGCCCAAGGTGATGACGTCCCCGACCCGGGATTCATAGACCATCTCCTCATCCAGCTCTCCCACTTTGCGCGGCCCCGGGCCGGAGCCTTCTTCGGGGAGCACGACGGTATACATACCACGGTCGGGAATGGTGCCGCCGCTGGTGACTGCGAGATGCGCGGCACCGGGTCTGGCGGTGATAAGCCCCGATTCCTCGTCGTATTGCAGAGGCGGCCGGAATGCGGAGAAGTCCTCGCTGTTGTAGGCGCCGGTCATCATGCCCATGGTGGCGTCGAACATGGAACGTTCAAAATCGCGGAACGGCGCGGATCGGCGTACCACGGCATACCATTCGTCCGGTTTGAGGTCGTGCATCGCCGCCGCCGCGACCGTCTGCTGCGCGAGCACATCCAATGGATTGCCGATGACACGCAATGGTTCGAGATCCCCCGACCGCATGCTTTCGACACTGGCCACCATGCCGATGATCTGCTGACGCGTGACCGGATAGAGCAACGCGTGCGACACTCCCCCGACCTTGTGGTCGGCGCGTCCGACGCGCTGCAGCCCTGATGACACCGACAGCGGAGGGGCAATCTGGATGACCAAATCCACCGACCCCATATCGATGCCGAGTTCGAGGCTGGATGTGGCCACCACGCAACGCAGTTGTCCGCGTTTGAGCTGTTCCTCGATCTGCTTGCGGCGATCCTTGGAGACCGAACCATGATGGGCCATGGCGATTGCGTCGGCATCCTCATGCGACTCGACCAGCATGGTGGTGGAGCCGACCACGGAATCGTAGTGTCTGGCGAAATGCTCGCGCCCCTCGGGCGAACCCATGTCCTGATATTGGGAAACGGAACCGTCACGGGATTGCGTGTAGAGATCATTGAGCCGTGCGGTGAGCTTTTCGGCAAGCCCTCGCGAGTTGACGAACACAAGGGTGGTGCGGTGGGCAAGCACCTCATCGAGCACACTGCGCTCGACGGCCGGCCATACCGACCCTCCGGTGGCGCTGGTGTCAAGCATGTCGGAGAGCGGCTCCACTACTTTGATTTCCATATCCGGACGAGACTGCGGACGCACGATGCGTACCGGTTTTGAGCCGCCGAGGAAGCGGGCCACCTCCTCCACGGGATTGACGGTGGCCGACAATCCTATACGCTGCGCCGGTTTTTCGGTCAACTCGTCAAGCCGTTCAAGGCTGAGCGCCAGATGCGCGCCGCGCTTGGTTCCCGCCACGGCATGGATCTCGTCCACGATGACGGTTTCGACGGTGGAGAGTATCCGGCGCGCCTGGGAGGTGAGCAGCAGGAACAGCGATTCGGGTGTGGTGACGAGGATGTCTGGCGGATGGCTGACGATTTGGCGTCGTTCCTGTGGCGTGGTGTCCCCGCTGCGCATGGCCACGCCGACATTCGGAGCGGGGATTCCCATCGTCTCGCACTGCTTGGAGATGCCGTCCAATGGAGCCTGCAGGTTTTTCGCGACATCCGCGCCCAGTGCCTTCAATGGCGAGATGTACAGCACTTTGACGCCGCCGGCCGGCTTGCCGCTTTTGGAGTCGGACGACTTGGTCGTCTGGCGTTCTTTCGCGGACATCAGCCGGTCGATTGCGGAAAGGAACGCGCACAGCGTCTTGCCTGAGCCGGTGGGAGCCACCACCAGAACGTTCTCACCGGCTCGTATAGCGGGCCAAGCCTGCCGCTGTGCTTCGGTCGGATGGTCGAACGCATGCCTGAACCATGTTCTGGTCGCTTCGGAAAACAAGTCCAAACATTCGTACATACGTTCGATTATGGCATCGCCTTCAGACATGCCAACCGTCAATCGACGTCATCGACCCATTCGAGCACATCGCCGGGCTGGCAGTCGAGCGTGGAGCATATCGCGTCAAGCGTGGAGAAACGAATCGCCTTGGCGCGGCTGTTCTTCAGCACCGACACATTGGCGGGCGTGATGCCAATCGCATCGGCCAGCTCATTCACGCCCATCTTGCGCTTGGCCAGCATCACATCAAGATTCACACGGATCGCCATGTCAGATCACCGCCGAAAGCTCATCGCGCTGCCCGATGGCCTGCCGCAGCAGCGAGCGCATCACCAGCATGAGCAGCATGAACGCCGCTATGAGCAACAGAGCCACCAGACCGCCACCCACGACCGCGAAGCGAACCAGATCCGTTTCCAACCCGAGCAGCCTCGACAGGAGTAGGGATGGCGACAGCCAGGCCTGGGAGAGCATCGCCAGGACGACCAGAATCCCTTCCGTGCCGGCGCACCCAAGTATGCCGTCGACCAGATGGATGGCCTTCCCGGAGAACACGTCACGATGACGAACCAATGTCAGCAGCCTCCACAACGGCACCAGAGCCGCCTCGAAACAGGCCACCATCAGCACGAAGCCGATCGCATAAAGCCAATGCGTCACGTCCGCATGGAAGCAATCGATGGAGACGACTACGCCCGCCACGAGCGCGCCGACCTGCAGCGCCAGCCCGCACAGCGCGAATAGCACTACCAGCACACGCAACGCCACAATCACCGCCAACCCCTGGTCCGAATCATCCACCGAATCATTTCGTGCACACATATGTGGCACCTCCTTCATGAACAAAATGTGATTGACGATTATCGATAATAATCTATCGTTTTTCGATATGCAAATTCTGTGAAAAAATAAATTTTGATATGTTTCTATCGTTTTTCGATAGCTTACTATGACGGCAGCCACATACCAATACATCAATCGAAAGGCACGCCATGGATACCCAACAGACTCCGGCGCAACAGCCGGCACCATCACAACCGTCCACACGCCCCGTCATCGAACAACGGCATCCGGCACCACGGAAGGTGGAACGGCGTGTCATCACCACCATGGCCGCGGCACTCGCCATCACCTTCGTCTTCGACCGGGTCTTCTGCGATTCCACGCTTCCCGAGTGCGTATATGGATATGCCCTGCCGTTGTTCTGGATGCTGTGTCTCGCGCTCGTCACCGCACTGCATTGGGCGAGCGTGCGCAAGCGTCCGTACACGTGGCTTGTGGCCGGCACCATCACCGCGCTGAGCATATGGAACATGCTTTCCGTCAGCGCCACCCCGTATAGCGGGAACATCGATTATTCAATCACTTCGTTCCTCGTGCAGCCCGTGCTGCTGATGCTGCACTGCCAGATGGCCGACGGCAAATACAGTGCATGGCATCCGTTCAAAGTGGCACGCGATTGGCTCGCCGGCTGGTTCATGCAGCCATTCGCCAATCTGGGCCGCGTCTTCAGGACATTCACCATCCTGGCGGACCATTCCGCCGTTTCGTCCGGCAAACGTTCGAAAGTCCGTGAAATCGGCATGGCGATTTTGGTTTCGATGCCACTGCTGCTGGCCATCATCCCCCTATTGGCCAGCGCGGACCGGATATTCCGCTACGAACTGGTATCCGCCATCGGGCATCCCGACCTTACGGCAATCGCGATCCACACACTAATCGTCATCCTGCCTTGGCCGTTCCTGTGCTCCCTGCTTCTTGGACGCGACACCGAAAACAAAGGGCCGTCATCAAAGCCCCGCCATATCGCTTTCAGCCCGACGACGACGGTCACCGTGCTCTCGATGATGCTGGTCGTATACGTGTTGTTCTGCGCGGTGCAACTGCGATTCCTATTCGCCGGAGCGTTGACGGACGGATCGATCTCCCTTCCGGACGGACTAACCTACAGCGCATACGCACGGGACGGCTTCTTCCAACTGTTGACGGTGGCAGCCATCAACCTGGCCGTCTTTGGCATTGCCCTCATGTCCGCCCCACGCACGCCCTGGCTGAACGCCACATTGGGCGGACTGCTGGCCGTGACCGCCGTCATGCTGGTCTCGGCGGCCCTTCGGCTGGGCCTGTACATCGGAGCGTACGGACTGACTTGGCTGCGCTACGCCTCATTGACGTTCATCGCATTGCTGGCGATCGCCATCGTACTGTGCGCGATCCGTATGCGTATAGAGCGTCTGCCGCTCGTGGCGACGCTCGCAGCGCTCGCCATGGTCTGGTATGTGGCGCTTGGCTTCAGCAATCCGGACTGGGTGTGCGGCGCCTATAATGCCGCGCACGGTTTCAGCAGCGCCTATTCCCCCGACAATCCGGCGACCTGGATGTTCTGACGTTCAGGCCGCGGCCCGGTCGCCATACTTCCTGCGCAGCGTCTCATGCATGACCACCATGAGCACCAGGAACACCACGAGATACCACGGAAACAGGTTGACGGAAACATGCTGGGCGATCAGGCCGAACACCGGAGGCATGCACATCGACCCCACATAGGCGCATGCCATCTGCATACCGACGATGGCCTGGGACTTGTCCTTGCCGAAATAGGCCGGCGTGGAATGGATGACACATGGATAGATCGGCGCGCAGCCCAAACCGACGACCATCAGTCCCGCGATGGTGCCGATGTGGTGCGGCAACGGCAGCAGCATGATGAAAATGCCCGCCAACACCGAGGCCTGGCCGAGACGGATCATGGCCGGATCGCTCAATTTCATGGTAAGGAAGCCGCTTGCGAAGCGTCCGACGGTGATGCCGATGCAGAACAGGCTTCCCCACATGGCGGCGGTGGTCTTGTCTATGCCCTTGCCAAGGGCCATATAGCTGCTGGCCCACAGCATGGCGGTGGATTCGAGCGCGCAGTAGCAGAAGAACATGACGAGGATTTCGCGGGCGCCACGAATCGCAAGCACGCCACGGATGCCGAGCGGCTTGCGCGGCCCATCGTCCTCAGCTGACTCCTCAGGATCTTGCACGGCGCGCGTCTTCCACAGGGGCAGGCTGAAGACCAACACCGCAGTGAGCGCTACCTGCAGGATGGAGATGTACCGGTAACCCCATGACCAGCCTTGGCCCGCGCCTAACGCGTACGCCATGATGTAGGGACCAAGCAGCGTGCCCAATCCCCACATGGCGTGAAGCCAGCTCATGTGGCGGCTTTCGTAATGGATCGCCACATAGTTGTTCAACGCCGCGTCGACGCCGCCTGCTCCCAATCCATAGGGAATCGCGAATATCAGCAGCATCCAGTAATTCGGTGCGATCGAGAAACCGAACAGGGCGAACGCCGTCAATGCCACGGACACCGCTGTGACCTTGCCTGCGCCGAACCGCAAGGTCATTCGGTCGGACAGCAGAGCGGACACGATGGTACCGGCGGAAATGGTCATGGAGATGCCACCCGCCCAAGAAATCGGCGCATGCAAATCGCCACTCATGGTGGGCCATGCAGCGCCCAGCACGGCATCGGGCAAGCCCAGACTGATGAAGGCCACGTAGATCACGGCAAGCAATAGATTGGCCATGAATCAGCTCCTTTGATGGTTCCATGGACGCAATGGTCCGAATTCGTCGTATAGTCTACCGCGGTTACCTACCAAATGGTAACTTGCGATTCGAGACGCCTGTCCAATGTCGGCTTTCAGCCAAAGCATAGCTAGGTCTTGCCATAAGACGATCAATGCCGATTCCGACGATCGCATGGGAGGTGGGTTCCGATGCGGCAAGCCCATCTCCCATATGGCCAGGATCAGGTGTCGATCTTCGAACGGTCGAAATCGTCCGCGTTCTCCACGATGAACGCCTTGCGCGGCGGCACGTCATCGCCCATAAGCAAGCTGAAGATGTGGCTGGCCTGTTCGGCGTCCTCCATACGGATGCGACGCAGCATGCGGGTGCGCGGATCCATGGTGGTATCGGCCAACTGGTCGGCATCCATCTCACCGAGACCCTTGTACCGTTGGATGTCCTCGTTGTAGCCGATATGCTTTCTGTCGAGGTCGGCGAGCTTGCCCGCCAACTCGTCGTCGGAATACGTGTAGATGAACTCGCCCTTGTGCGCACCCGTCAACGCGATGCGATGCAACGGCGGCACGGCCGCATACACGTGACCGTACTCGATGAGCGGCCGCATGTACCGGTAGAACAGCGTCAGCAGCAGGATGCGGATATGCGCGCCATCGACATCGGCATCGGTCATCATGATGATCTTGTTGTACCGTGCCTGCTCGATGTCGAAGCTGGCTCCGGAACCGGCGCCGACCACCTGGATGATGGCCGCGCATTCCTTGTTGGACAGCATCTGCGCGAGCGACGCCTTCTGCACATTGAGGATTTTGCCTCGAATCGGCAGCAACGCCTGGAACCCGGAATTACGCGCGGCCTTGGCGGTACCGAGCGCGGAATCACCCTCGACGATGAACAGTTCGGCCACGTCATCGTTGCCCGGCTGGCAATCGGACAGTTTCGGAGGCATGGAGGCGGATTCGAGCGCGTTCTTGCGGCGCGTGACCTCCTTGGTCTTGCGAGCCTGCACGCGGGCGTGCATCTCGCCGACGATCTTCTCCAGCACGCGGCCGGACTGCTCCTTGTATCCACGCTTGGATCCGGTGATCATCTCACCGAATTGCCTGTCGGTCATCTTGGAGACGATGGGCTTGACCTGCGCGGTGCCGAGCACATCCTTGGTCTGGCCTTGGAACTGCGGTTCGGCGATACGTACGGTGACCACGGCGACCAGACCTGCGAGGATGTCGTCGCGCTCCACCTTCATGTTGGAATCCTTGAGATTCACTTTGAGTTTGCGCGCATTGTCCTCGACGGTTTTGCGCACCTGCCTGGTGATGCCCTGCAGGAAGCCGTCCACATGCGTGCCACCGCCGGGGGTCTCCACCACGTTGACAAAGCTGCGCATGGTGGTGTCGTATCCGTTGGTCCAACGCATGGCGATGTCCACGGCGCAGTCACGGGTCACCTTCTGCGCATGCAATTCACCGTCATCGCCCACGGCCTGCGTTTCCTCGACATATGTGTCGTCCCCGGTGATACGCCAGATGTCCGAAACGGCCTCGCCTTTGGACAGGAAGTCGACGAAGTCCCTCACACCGCCGGTATGGAGGAATTCCTCGATGCGCGCATGCGGGTATTTCGGACGTACGGCCTGTACGGCGTTTTCCTGCGGTTCCTGCGATTGCACGGCATTGTCCGTCTGGGATTCGGACGGTCCGTCCGTGATGGCGGCGTTGTCCTCGGAATCGACTTCCAGCATTTCATCGACGGCCTCATCACCGGTTTCGGGAATGTTCTCATCAATGACGGTGATTTTCAGCCCCGGCACCAGGAAGCTGGTCTGACGTACGCGGTCGATCAGCTGATCGTAGCTGAATTCGGCGGTGTCGTTGAAGATTTCGGGATCGGCCCAGTAGCGGATGCGGGTTCCCGTGGTCTTCGGGCTTACCTTGCCGATGATCTCGAGTTCGGTCGGACGGTTCTTCCGCGTCTTCTTGAACGGCGAGTCTGGGGACGGATGCTTGGGATCAACGTCGGAATACACGCCGGGGTGGCCTTGGTGGAAGGCCATGTGATGCGTCTTGCCGTCACGGTCCACTTCCACGTCGAGACGGGAGCTCAACGCGTTCACCACGGACGAGCCGACGCCGTGCAGACCGCCGGAGGCGCCATATGAGGAATTACCAAATTTCGCGCCGGCATGCAGCTTGGTCAGCACCACTTCCACGCCGGTGAGCTTGGTCTTCGGCTCGACATCCACCGGAATGCCACGGCCGTTATCCGCCACTTCGACGGAACCATCATCATGCAACGTCACGATGATGTGGTCGCAGGCGCCCGCAAGAGCCTCGTCGACGGCATTGTCGATGATCTCCCAAAGGCAATGCATCAATCCTTGGCTGTCGGTCGTGCCGATGTACATGCCCGGACGCTTGCGCACCGCATCCAAGCCTTCGAGCACGGTGAGGCTCTTCGCTCCGTAATTATCCTTTGCCATGTTCCCTTTCGATTATCACGTCTTCAGACGGAAGAAGTCGAGAAACCCGCGTTCACGCCGGTCTCTCGACTTCGTTCATTCACGTCCGATCACTGGTCCAGGAAGTCGCGCAACGTCTGCGAACGGGACGGGTGACGCAACTTGGACATGGTCTTCGATTCGATCTGGCGGATACGCTCACGGGTCACACCGTACACGCGGCCGATGTCGTCCAGCGTCTTGGGCTGGCCATCCTCCAAGCCGTAGCGCATCTTGATGACGCCCGCCTCACGGGGGGACAACGTCTCGAGCACCTGCTTGAACTGCTCCTGCAGCAGGGAGAAAGCCACAGCATCGGACGGGGCAATGGCGTCGGTGTCCTCGATCAGGTCGCCGAATTCGGAATCGCCATCCTCGCCAAGCGGGGTGTGCAGCGAAATCGGCTCACGGCCGTACTTCTGCACTTCCTGGACCTTCTCGACAGGCATGTCGAGCTCTCGCGCCAGCTCGTCCGGCGTTGGTTCACGTCCCAAGTCCTGAAGCATCTGGCGCTGCACGCGGGACAGCTTGTTGATGACCTCGACCATGTGAACCGGCACGCGGATAGTGCGGGCCTGGTCGGCCATGGCACGGGTGATGGCCTGGCGAATCCACCACGTGGCGTACGTGGAGAACTTGAAGCCCTTCTTCCAGTCGAACTTTTCGACGGCGCGGATCAGGCCGAGGTTGCCTTCCTGAATCAGGTCAAGGAACAGCATGCCGCGTCCCGTGTAACGCTTGGCCAGAGAGACCACGAGTCGGAGGTTAGCCTCCAGCAGATGGTCCTTAGCTCGTTTGCCGTCGTTCGCGGCCCACTTGAGCTCGCGCTTGCGCTTGAAGTCCATCTTGTCGGATTCCGTATCCAGCAGGTGCTGGGCGTACAGGCCGGCTTCGATGCGTTCGGACAGGTCAACCTCCTGCTCGGCGTTCAGCAGGTTCACACGACCGATCTGCTTCAGATAGTCCTTGACCGGATCGGCGGTGGCGCCGGCGGCGATCACGCGACGCTTCGGATTGCCCGACGGAGTCAGATTGTCGTCGTCATCATCGTCGCGGACCACGAAAGCGCCCTTTTCCTTGGGCTCCTCCGGCTTCTTGCGCTTATTGTCCTCGTCGTCGTCCGATTCGGAATCATCCTCTTCGAGGTCGTCATCCTCATCGAGATCATCATCGTCATCGTCGTCCGCATCCACGTCGTCAAGGTCATCATCGAAATCATCGAGATCGGCGTCCTCGGCGGGGCCGTCCTCGTTCTCGGGAACCTCGTCGACCAGATCCTCCTCGTGATCCTTCTTGACCTTGGAGGCCTTCTTCGCGGTGGCCTTGCGCGACGTCTTGGCGGTGGTTTTCTTCGCCGCGCCCCTCTTCGTAGTGGTCTTGCGCGTGGCGGCCTTCTTCGTGGAGGTGGTCTTTTCGGTCAGATCAGTCTGTTCCGTGCTTGCCGTCGTTTCCTTGGTGGCCAAACTTATCCTCCTACTGATCCCGCCGGAAGCGTATACCATATGGGCCCACTTCTGGCAAGGGCAAATCGTCAACTATGTGAGTAAACCATCTTGCAAGGACGATTATTCCCACGTGTTGGGCCCATCACGTGTCAGTGTCGACTCCTTCCGGCGTGTTGCCTGTGTTTTCCGAGGTCCATGCCGGGCCGATATGACGGTGCGTGGCGGAACAAACGATCGCGGCAAGGGAGCAGTCCTCATCCAACGCGAGCGCCCGCAGGGCGCACAGCATGGCACGCTCGTCACCCATCCACCACAATACATAACTGATCACGGCCAACGGCTGGACCTGATAGCGTTCGGGGACCATTTCGATGATGTCGAACATCATGGTGATGCCGTTGTCGCAGCGCGCGGTGTCGGGAGTCGTCGAAGCGTCCTGGAACGAATCTTTGAGTATCTCCTCCAATCGGCGTGAATTATCGGGATGCATCGGATTGGTCATAAAGTCCATCAGGAATTCGCGTGGCGAACGGTCCTCCCCCACGACGATGGACACCAGCAATGCGTCGCGAACCGACATGGCCCGTTCCATGGCGACGGCGATCGCCCGTATATCGTTCCGGGATAGTCCGCGAGCGTTTTCCGGGCCATCGCCTCCGGACGGCGGATCGGCAAGGGAGTCCACCCATCGTCCGAATGGCTCGCCCAGGAATTCGCGTATCGTTTCCTCCATCCCCCGCGATCCGCAATCTTCCGTCAGCCTTTCGCCGAGCCGGTCCATCTCCGTGTCGCTTATCGGCGTCGTCTCGTCGATCATGTTCATCATCCGTCCTCCTTGGCATGGTTGTCGCGGGCGCCGTACGCGGCCGCCTTTCGGAGTACTATGCGGCATCCGTCGATGCGCGGGTCGTGTTTTCAGCCCCTGTGGTCGGAGAACACGCCCATCGGCGTGTCATGGAGCGGTCCGCATCGCTTCATCCGTTGCAATCACTGTGTTCCGTTCTTGTCGGACGCATGTGGATAACTTTGGTATATGACTAGCTCCTCCGATTTGGAACAGATTGAGACGCGCACGTTATCGTTGGTAAGGGATTTTTCTTTCCTTCACGTGGATGATGCGGTCGCCGATTCCTGCAAGCCCATCGCCGATGCGGTCGCCCGGCAGGCGGTCACGTCAAGCGAGGGCGGCAAGCGGCTGCGCGCGCTGCTGACGTTGGATGCGTTCCGCGCGTTCGCCCCGCAGGAAGTGCTGGAGCATGACATGGACGCGGTGCTTGATCTGGCCTGCGCGATCGAGGTGTTCCAGACCGGAGCGTTGGTGCACGATGACATCATCGATGATTCCGACCTGCGTCGTGGCAAGCCATCCGCTCATCGCGCGCTGTCCATGGACACGCACAGCGATGCCATCGGCCATGGTCTGGGCATCATGCTGGGCGACATGCTGGCCACCGCGAGCGTGGATATCGCGGAGAAGGCGGCGTCCCGTCTTGGTTCCGGAACGGACGTGGTATCGGCGTTTCTGAATATGCATCGTGAGGTGGAGATCGGCCAGGTGCTTGATTTGGCCGTGGAGCTCAATTCCCTGGACGATCCCGCCGAGCTGGCGGCCGCGTCTCTGAACGTATTCCGTTGGAAGACCGCCAGCTATACCACCATCGCGCCGCTGGAATTCGGCATGCTCGCAGCTGGCGCCGACGCCGATACCGCCCGCGACCACGCCTTGGCGATAGGTTTGCCTCTTGGCTTGGCGTTCCAACTTGCCGACGATCTTCTGGACGTCATTGGCTCGAGCCTCAATACCGGCAAGCCGATTGGCGGCGATATCCGGGAAGGCAAACGCACGGTGCTGCTCGCCGATGCCATCGATGCGGCCGACGAGGCGGAAAGACGCGAACTCATCGGCATGTGGGAGGCCGGCTCACGCAACGAGGAACAGGTCGCCCGCGCCATCGCGCTTTTCGAATCCACTGGTGCGATCGAGCGTTCCAAGGAAAGGATAGCGGAGCTGTGGGGCGAATCCAAGAAGACCGTCGAATCGCTCGATCTGTCCCGCCGGCGCAAGGACATGCTTGTCGAGGCCTGCGCGCGCTTCGTGCCCATCGTCCACGAGTAGATCTGGAATCAGTGTCGGGAATCTCATGGAATGTGCGGAAGACCCGTGTCCGTCACGCATTCCGTGAGATTCCCGCTTGACCCCTGCTTGTAGACTTACGGATTGAAGACCGTTCGATAAGACGTTTTTGAGAAGGAATCGTGCCGATCAACCATGAATGAAGCCCCACATGACCCCGTAGGCCAGGTCATAGAAGACCGGTACCGGGTTATCAGCAGAATCGCCGACGGTGGCATGGCCACAGTGTATCAGGCCATCGATGAGCGGCTGGAACGCACCGTCGCCATAAAGATCATGCACACACAGCTGGCGCAGGGGCCGAAACGCGATCAATTCGTGGAGCGTTTCCGTCGTGAGGCACGTTCCGCGGCCGCGATAGCCAATCCGCACATCGTGCAGGTCTATGACACCGGCGAATTCGATGGATTGGATTATCTCGTCATGGAATACGTCCATGGCGTGAATCTGCGTTACGAAATGAACCAGCAGGTCACCTTCAGCGTACACGAGACGCTCCGAATCGTCGGGGAAACGTTGGATGGTCTGGCGTCAGCTCACCGCGCGGGCGTGGTGCATCGGGACATCAAACCGGAGAACATCCTGCTCAACGACCGCGGGCATGTTCAGATCACCGATTTCGGTCTGGCCAAGGCCGTTTCCCAGGCCACTCTGTCCTCCACGGGCATGCTGTTGGGCACGGCTTCGTATCTGGCACCGGAAATGATTGAAAGCAACCGGGCGATTCCCCAAGGGGATCTTTATTCCGTGGGTATCATGGCTTGGGAGATGCTGACCGGAAAGGTTCCTTTCAACGCCGACAATCCAGTGACGTTGGTGTTCAAGCATGTGCACGAGGACGTGCCGGACGTCTCGACCGTATGTTCCGGGATCAATGCCGATGTGGCGGCGTTCATCGCGAGGCTCACCGCGCGTGCGCCGGAGGAACGCCCCCAGGACGCTTCCGTGGCGCTTGAGGAGCTGCAGCGGTTGCAGACGGGACTCACGATCGACGATTGGCAGTATCGACTGCCCGCAGGAACCGATGCCGCAGCCGACTCCGGCGAGCCGGGCATGGCCCCTCCCGCGCCACCAGCACCGCCCATGGACCAAACCGATGACCGCACGCGTCCTTTTGGGCAAAGCACGCCGAATGCCACCAGCATCATGCCGGCAGAACAATCACGAAACGATTCGGAGACGACCGCCAGGCTGCCCTTGGACGAGCATGGATCCCCGGCCGGATCCGGGGAAAAGACCGATGGCAGGCAACGGGGCCGCAAGAGCAAACATACCCTCGTGATCATCGCATGCATAGCGGCGGCCGCACTTGTCTGCGCCGGTGGAGGCGGCTATGCATGGTGGTATTTCCAAGGTCCGGGCAGTTATTGGACCATGCCGCAGCCGGCCGATTTGTCCTGTGCCTCTTCACAACCCTGCCGTATTTCTAATGTCAAATGGAGTTCCTATGAGGAACTGCTGAAATTCGCCAATATCGACTACGCGACGACCAAGGCCTATAGCGATTCCGTCTCCGCGGGAGACATCATCTCCACCGATCCGGCGAACGTCGGATCACATGTGAGCAAACGACGTCATCAGAAGGTGAGGGTGGTCGTGTCGAAAGGCGTCAAGCAGGCCACCGTCCCCGCCGACATCCTCGATACCGGCAGTGCGAACGGCAAGGACCCCGTCAAAGCGCTGAAAAAGGCCGGCTTCGACAATATCGAGCAAACTCCGGACAGCGATGACACGTATTCCATGGACGTGCCCCAAGGCGCATTGCTGTCGCTCAGCTCCGATCCTGGAACCACCCTGCCCCATAATGCGAAGATCACCGTCACCCTATCCCAAGGGCCGAAGCCGGTCATCATGCCGAATATCGTCGGAGAAACGAAGGATGAGGCGCAGCAGGCGTTGGATGAGGTCAAGCTCACCGTCGACTGGTCCGAGCAATTCGATGACAAGGTTCCGCAGGGACAGGTGATGTCCGCTTCCGCGAAGGCCGGCGATGAGCTGCATTGGGGCGATACCGTCGAAGTGGTGGTGTCGAAGGGACCGCAGACCGTGACGTTGCCGAACTACGTCGGACAGCGTGCATCCGATGCCAAGAGCGCTTTGGAGAAGCTTGGATTCAGCGTGAAGATCAGCTCTCAGATGACGCTTGATTCCAGCCAGGACAAGAAAGTGGCATCACAGGATCCCGTAGGCGGAACGGAGGTACGTCTGCGTCAGGAGGATGGGACGCCGACCACCATCACATTGAAAATGTATTCGTCGCTGTTCTGAGGATTCGCACATACTTCGACATGCCGCGGCAACGGTCCGTATATGACGATGGGGTGCTCCGAAAGGCTTCGGAGCACCCCATCGTCATATACGAAAAAATCTACGCCTCTGCGGCTTCGCTTTGGGCTTTGAGTTCGGCCTTGACTTTCTGCGCGTACTCATCCACGTATTCCTGGCCGCTCATCTTCTGGATCTCGCGGGTCACACGGTCGGTGAGCGAGCGAAGGTCATCATGGGTGATCTCGTCGGTCGGTTTTTTCTCGACTTCGATCGGCTTGCCGTAAATCACCGTGGACTTGCCCTTGTTCGGAATGACCTGCCCGGGTTTCTGCAGTTCACGTGAACCGATGATGGCTGCCGGGACGATCGGGCATCCGGTCTCGAACGCCAGTCTGGCCGCGCCGGTATGTCCTTTGTAAAGGCGTCCGTCCGGGCTGCGGGTTCCCTCGATGTGGATGCCGAACAGATGCCCGTCCTCAATGATCTCACGGGCGTGGTTCAGCGCCCCAAGCGATTTGGAGCCGCCAGAACGGTCCACGGGGAACACGCCGACGGAGGTGAACCACCACTTTTTGAATTTGCCTTTGATGCCTTTCCCTTCGAAGTATTCGGCCTTGCCCATGAAATGAATCATGCGCGGGCAGGTCAGCGGCAGCAGCGCATCGTCGATGACGGCGAGGTGATTGGCCGCGATGATGGCGCCGCCCTCACGCGGAATGTTCTCAAGTCCCTGCGCGGTCGGCCCCAGACGATGGATGGCGATCGGCCCCAGACCTTTGACGAAAAACCAGTAGAGCATTCTTCACATTCCTCCCGACGGATTGGCGCCCGCCCGATTAGAGTATAAGTATGACTGACCTCAACAATACCAACGACGATGAAGAACGCCCAAACGATGAGTCGCGCGGCGGTGTCTCGCCATCCGATGACTTGGATGCAGCTTGGGCCGAATTCGCAAATTCGCACGCCGATGATCTGAAGGCCGTGGAACGTTCGCGCAGTGCGAAACGTTTCGAGAAACACGCGCAACGTCAGGAGAAAGAGGCCCTGCTGTCCGTCAATGATCTGGATCAAGGCACATTCGTCGGCGATATGCCGTCAGCCGGCCACGGTCCGCGTGATTTCACCGGTTCGAGCTGGCTTGATACCGATCGGGTCATGGATCGTTACGGCGAGGATTTCGTACCGCCGAATCCCAAGATCGGTCCTGTGAAACCGTCGAAGCTTGTCTTCTGGGTATTGTTGGTCGCCGGCGTCATCGGCATCATCGCTTCGGTGTTCATGCCGGCACTGGCTTCGATTCTGGGTTCCATCTTCGGTTTGTGCGCGTTGGTCGGCGCCGCCGGGCTCATCGTGCAGCACAAGGGGCATTCCCAGACCCGTGCCGACGAATTCGATGATGGCGCGCGCGTCTGACGGCAGCGCCCGCATGCGGACGAACGCCGTCACATCGGACGGTTCAATATGAAGGCCCCGACGCTGTTTCATCCATCAGTGTCGGGGTCTTCATATGTCCGCATAAGCGCCGTGCAAGCGCGGAATCAGGCTTTCACAGCTTGTGCGGTTGCAATCCACTTATCAAGCAACGCAGTCGCCTTGCCGGAATCGACGGTCTGCTCGGCGATGGCATAGGCGGCCTTGAAACGTTCGGGCAGGCTGGCGTCGGCCGGCACCTGATGGCCATCCGCGACGATGGCGGATGCCGCGTTCAGCAAGGCGGTGGTGCGGAACGGCAAATCCTTACCTGCGAAGAAATCGCGCGCCAGACGCGCGTTGAGTTCCGGCTCCCCGCCCTTCAAATCGGAGACCTCGACCTTGGCGAGGCCGAGTTCGACGGTCGGGTCGAATTCGTTTTCAACGACCTTGCCGTCCTTGAACTCCCAGATGGAGACCGGTCCGGTCGGGGCCATCTCGTCAAGCCCCTCATTGGAGGTGTAAACCATGCCGGTCTGGCCGTTCGCCGCGTACACGGCGGCCATGATCGGGCTCATCTTGCGATTGGCGCAGCCGACGGCCATGTGCTTCGGGCTTGCGGGATTGGTCAGGGGCCCGAGCACGTTGAACACGCATGGCACCCCGAGCGCGGCGCGGATCGGCCCAACGAAACGCATCGCCGGATGGAAAGTGCGCGCGAACGCGAACGCGATGCCGCATTCGTTGCCGACCTCGGCCACCTGTTCCGGCGTCAGATCCAACGGCAGTCCCAACGCTTCGAAGCAATCGGCGGTGCCGCACTTGGATGATGCGGCGCGATTGCCGTGTTTGACGATTTTGACGCCAGCTGCTGCGGCGACGACCGCGCCCATGGACGACAGGTTCACCGTGGCCGCCCCATCTCCGCCGGTGCCGACGATATCAGTGGTCTCGCCTTCGATATGCAACGGGATGGCATGTGCCACCATGGCCTTCGCCGCACCACGAACCTCATCGGCGGTCAGCCCCAGTTGCTGCTGGGTGGCGAGCGCCGCGCCGACGGCGGCCGGACTGGCGTTGCCGTTCATGAGGTCATCGACGAACCACTCGGATTCCTCGGCGCTCAAGTGGTCCCCCCCGACCAGCTTGGTGAGGATCGACTTCCATGTGATTTCGGCCATGATGCCCTCCTTGACGCTGTGACGCGTCGTTGCCATATTGATAACGCGGCCAATTGTAGCGGTTCGACGTTTCCTGGCACTCGCACGTCCGTATCACGAACATTTGCCTTTCCCCATCATGCGGCCAATGGCAATCTGTGGCAACCGTCGAAAAAAGAATCCTTGACGACATTACCGTGGCAATTGATGTATACGTATCCTCGGAGGATCCATCCCATGAAAAACGTACTGTGTTTCGGCGATTCCAACACTTTCGGCACCAACCCGGCGAAACCCGGCACCAGACATCCTTTTGAAGTGCGGTGGACAGGGCGTCTCACCTCATTGCTGGGAAGCGAATGGCGCGTCATCGAGGAAGGCATGGGAGGCCGCACCTCCGTGTTCGATAATCCTTTGGAACCCCAGCGTTCCGGGCTCAAGGCCCTGCCCATCGCATTGCAGTCCCATCGGCCCCTCGACTATGCGACCGTCATGCTGGGCACCAATGACCTCAAGGAAATATTCAATGCCTCGCCACGCACCATCGCCGCCGGCGCGGAAACGGTCGCACGCGCGATCTGCGATTATGATTACGCGGGCTGCGGTCCTGCGCCGAAGATCCTCCTCATCTCCCCCATCCATATCAAGCCCGGCATTTCGCAAAGTCCTTACATCGGTTTCGCAGAAGACGCGGTCGAACGCTCGCATGAACTTGTCCGCTGGTACCGCGAAGCCGCCGAACGCAACGGCTGGCTGTTTCTCGATGCTGCGACGGTCGCCGAACCCAGCGACCTCGATAAGCTGCACATGGAGGCCTCCAGCCATGCACGTCTTGCCACGGCCGTGGCCAAAATACTGATGGACGACGCCACGGAATAAGAGAGCCGAACAAAACGCGAAGAGCCGGGCGAGTGACCTCGTATTCGAGATTGCCATCCGCCCGGCTCTTGCATAGCGCCACACAATGATCAGCTATTGAAGTCGATGGACTCCTGAAGCTCGTTGATCATGGCTTTGGCCGCGGCGAGCGGCTTCTGCTTGCCGAATACGACGTCCTGCTGGTATCTCACGATTATCTTGTCCAGATCGGAGGCGCCATTAGGCGTGATGCCGGGAGCTTTGCCCAACGTCGATTTGATCCGATCCACAAAGTCCAGAGAAAGCTTGTCGGTGCCGCTCGCACTGGAGGAGATGCTTTTGCGGATGCCGTTGTTCGCCGGAATGCCTCGTTCGGTGCCTAGGATCTTTCCGGACTTCTCGTTGTTCAGCAGGTAGTTCACCAGCATGGCCGCCTCGGCTGGATGCTGGGAGCCGGAGGAGACGCACCAGTACATGCCTGGCTTGAGATAGCCCGTTTTGGCGCCTGGATTGACCTGTGGCATCGGCAAAAGCGTCATATTGGTGGTCCCGGCCGCCTGCGCGTATGGCGTGATCTGCGGAGCTTGGGTGAGCATCAGCGCCTGCTGTCCCTTGCCGAATGCGCTGTCGTTCAACGACGCGGTGACGTTCTCGCTCCAGGTCTCCTTGCTGATCTCAATGCCGTTGGCAGCCCATTCGGCGGGCATCTGCAGGAATTGAGCCAATGTATCCGGTTTGATCGCGACGGTATTGCCCTTGAACAGCCTCTCACCATGCTGTCGAGCCCACAACTGCAAAGCGTACCCGTTATTAGGAGCGATCGCTCCGACTATTTTGCCGTCCGACTTGGCGGCCACCTGCTTGGCGAAGTCCTCGAACTCATCCCAAGTCCAGGAATCGGCGTTTCCCGGCAGCTTCAATCCCAAGGAGTCGAGCACCTCGTTATTGACGATGACGCCATACTGCGCCGTGCTCAGCGGCACTGCCACCTGCTTGCCATCCAGCTTTCCCATATCAAGCAGACTGGAGTCGATCTGACTGAGGTCAAGATACTTCTTCGCCTTGTCGAGATCGAGCAAGGCGTTCATGCCACCATAGAAGGAAAGGTACAGCTCATCCATCTGCATGACATCGGGAGCGTTGCCTCCCGCGGATTGCACCGCGAGCTTGTCCCAATATCCCGTCCAATCGGAATATTCGGTCTGCACATGGATGTTAGGATGCTCCTTTTCGAACGCTTTGACCGCTTTCTCCGTGGTCTTGACGCGGCTGTCCCCGCCCCACCAATTCAGTCGAATGGTCACTTCGCCCTTTGAGGGAACAACCGGAACATTGCCTGCACCCACGGAGGTTCCGCATCCGGAAAGCGTCAGCATGGCGAATGACGCGCATGCGGCGATGATCTTCTGCATATGCTTCATCATCTCGACTCCTTGACGTTCATTGCCGCGGTCAACGGTGAAAACCTTTCTCCCCGCATCACTTGCCTCCCGTGGTCGCGATACCCTGAACCAAGTATTTCTGTCCGAAAGTGAACACCAGGAACAGTGGAATCAGGCTGAGGACGCTCATGGCGAACATCGGTCCATAGCTCGACTGCGACTGGGAGTCGATGAACGTACGCAACGCGATCGGAACCGTATACATGTCCGGCTTGGTCAGGTACAGCAGCTGCGAGAAGAAATCGTTCCACGTCCAGATGAAAGTGAATACTGCGCATGTGCCGACGGCCGGCTTCATCAGCGGCAGCAGTACATTGAAGAAGATACGGAAGTGGCCGGCGCCATCAAGTTTCGCCGCCTCATCCAATTCACGCGGGATGCCGCGCAGGAACTGGTAGAACAGGAATGTGAAGAAGCCGTCCGTGGCGAGGAATTTCGGCAGGATCAACGGAACGAAGGTGTTTACCAGATGCAGCGAGTTCCACATGATGTACTGCGGGATTACGATCACATGGATCGGAATCATCAGCATCAGCAGCATGAACGCGAACAGTGGTCCGCGGAAGCGGAAATTCAAACGCGCGAAGGCGTAGGCGGCCATCGAGCAGGTCAGCGTATTGCCGATGATGGCGCATACCACGATGAACAACGAGTTCAAAAGATACCGGCCGAACGGATAGCTCAATGCGTTCCAGCCCGCGATGTAGTTCTCCCATACCGGCTTGGTGACCACAAGCCCCATATCGGTGAAGATCTTATCCCCCGGCCGCAGCGAGCTGGCGATCATCCATAGCACCGGATACAGCATGAACACCGCCAAGGCAAGCACGAGCACCTGCTTGATCACCGGGACGACCACACGTGCGACGGCACGCATTCTATCGCCTTTCCTTTCGGCATCGCCACGCATATCGCGTTCCTCCATCTTCATCACAGTCGAATCAGTCATCGTAATGCACCCAGAACTTCGACAAGGCGAAATTGACGAGCGTCAACGCAGCCACTATCACAACAAGGATCCAGGCCAGCGCTGATGCGTATCCCATTCTCAACGAGCCGAATCCCTGCTGGTAGAGGTACAGCGTGTAGAACAATGTGGAATCAGAGGGACCGCCCGTTCCTCCAGACACGACATATGCCTGGGTGAAGGTCTGAAAGCTGTTGATCACGCTCATCACCAGATTAAAGAACACGATAGGAGAAAGCATCGGCAGTGTGATGGAACGGAACTGGCGCCATTTCGACGCACCATCGACGCTGGCCGCCTCATACAGCGAGCGCGGGATCTGGCGCAGTCCTGCGAGGAAGATCACCATCGGCGAGCCGAACTGCCAGACGTGCAGGGCGACCAGCGTCCAATTCGCGGTATCCGGATTGGCGATCCAGCTCATGGCCGTGTCGATGCCGAATAATCCCAGGAACCGATTGAATAGCCCATCGGAGCCGAAGACCATCTTCCACAGCACCGCGATGGCGACCGAACCGCCGAGCATGGACGGCAGGTAGAAGGCGGAACGGTAGAACGCCAAGCCCCGCATACCGTGGTCGAGCACCACAGCCAGAGCCAATGCGGCGATCAGCTGCAGCGGCACCGAAACCACGACATACACCAATGTGACCTTCAACGAGCTGATGAAACGTGGATCGGCGAGCATATGCCGGTAGTTCATCAATCCCACGAATTTGGCAGGTTTGATCATGTTGTATTTGGTGAATGAAATCGCCAGCGAATACAGCATCGGGATCAGCGACAGCACGATGGCGCCGATCAGCCACGGTGCGAGAAAAACCATCGCCACTTTCGTATCTGTAGGTTTGTCTTTCGGCTTATGCCGGTTCTTGGCCAACGATTGCAGTTCGGAAATCGCACTCATTGTCTAATTTCCTTTCACGCGGTTCATATATTCCGTCCACATTGACTCATCTGCATGAGTCCAAAATACGGTCATCCGCGCAACCCGACCATTTGTTGCCAAAAGTTGCACGACATAATGGAAGCGGGGACAGGGCCGTAGCCTTGTCCCCGCTTCCATTATTCAGCGTGGCATGAATGAATCAAAACCGGAACAATTCACTCGGTGGTTTGTGGCCAGCACTTCTCGTACTTGACGCCGGTGAGCTCCTCAACGACCTTCTTGGTGTTCGGATCGACGTCCTTCTTCAGTCCGCCGTTCTTCAGACGATCGATCTCGTCAAGGACGATCTTGTCGGTCTTCTTGTCAAGCTTCATCGTGAAGGAGATGATCCAAGCGACGGCGAGGCCGGCGATGATCCACCAAACCAGAACGGTACCGATGGCATTCACAGCTTGATCAGGCTGCGGCTTGCCCGCCTTGAACGCGTCCTCGACGAAACCATTGGCACCAAGATACCAGCCCCACGCCATAGCAGACAGACCTGCAGTGATCTTACGTGCGAACTGCTGGAAGCCCATGTATACGCCACCACGATTCTCACCGGTCATAATCATATCGACATCCGGAACGAATGGGAACACGTTCCACGGGATGAACCAGGTCAGAGCGCGGAAGACAAGCCACCAGATCATGACCACGTACAGCGCGACATTCCACCATGCGGTGTTGTTCTGCGCGGAAGTCTGCCACAGACCCCACAGGCCAAGCAGGCCAAGAATCGCGCCGGCGAAATTGACGGAGAACAGCTTGCGCGGTCCAAGCTTGGCGAACAGCCAACCGAATACCGGCTTGAGCGGCTCGCCGATAAGGGCCATGCCCAGCAAAGCGGAGCCGAAGGCGACGGGCTTGTTGAGGTTGTACAGCACGAAGAACAGCCACACCTGGCCGAAGATGTCCAGGAAGGACTGTCCCAGCAGATAGATGAGAATATGCTTGCGGAAGGTCTTGTTGCGCAGAGTGGAGAAATAGCCGACGAAGATGTCCGCCACGCCCTTGAGCCACTTACCGAAGTTGAACGGCTCCTTCTGCTCGTTCTCGATCTGTTCGACGTCGAAGCCGGCCTCTTCAGGAGTCAGCTCCCAAGTGGACTTATAGGCGATAAAAACGCAAATCGCGAAGATGACGATGAACGTGCCCATGGAGATGGTGTAGCTGGAGGACTTCTTGTCGCCCAGGGCGTTCAGCAACGCGGCCATGCCCAGCGGAACGACGGCGGTGGAGATGCCGGAGAAAAGCATACGCGTTGTCGACAGCATGGTACGGCCGTTGAAGTCCGTGGTCATTTCGTTCGGCAGCAGCGAATACGGAGTCATAATCAGCTGGTTGGTGATGATCCACAGCGCGTAGACCACGAAATACGCCCATACCGGCATGCCCGGAACGAACATGAGGACGGTGACGAGCAACAACGGCACGCCCAAGAGGATCAAGAGGTGACGACGTCCGAATTTACGGCCGATCTTGTACTTGTAAAGGTTATCGGACAGTGTGCCGAACACCAATGCGGAGAATGCGGCGAGCATGGTGGCGATGCCGACGATGGAGCCGGCCTGCGCCACCTTCAATCCTGCGAACGTGGTCCAGAATAACGTCAGGTATGTGGCGATCTGACCGAAGCCACCACCATAGAAATCACCGAACGCATAACCGATCGCGTTGACCAATTTGATTTTGCGACCCTGCGACGGCTGTGTCTGGGGTGCCTGTTGCTGTGCCATGACAGCACTCCTTTCTTATTTCTTATCTTTCCTTAAATCAGTTCTGCCAAGCTTTTTTCATGGCCTCGAAAATCTCGTCATCCGTCTCATGGTTCTCCATGTTCATGATGACGAACAGGTCCTTCTCCCAAACCGGGTAGGTGAAGTCACGCTTCCACTGGTAATAATGAGGACCATCACCCACGCAACGCAGATAGCCCATGAGCTGGGTCATGACCCAAGCGGACTGTTTGATGTCGGTAAGGCAATCGTTGCGCCAGAATCCGATCCACTTGCCATGCTCACGGGAGCGCATGGCCTGATCGCCTGCCGTGAACTCCTCGCGGGCGAGGCCTGCGTTGTAGAACGCATGGCGGTAATGCTTGCCATATGCGGAAAGCAGCGAATCACACACCAACGAGGACGCCTTGACGCAATGCTCGTAGATGCCGACCATCACGCCGATGGAATCGCGAATGAGCTCGGCCGCGTCATGCTCACCACGCAGCTCCGCGGCGATGGCCGCCAGCTCCACCTTGTCGGACAATGCCTCGTACCGTTCGACGGCCGGCTTGCACAGTGACTGGAAATGTTCGATCTGCTCCTTCAAGGTCTTGCCGTCGTACATCCACTGGAGGTCCTCGGACGGAGCGTCCTTGTCGCGCAGAAATGCGGTGGTCAGCATGCGCGGCACGTGGTTGAAGAACTGCTCGCCGGCATGATCGTCCCAATTCGGCCCGTATGGGACCGCGACCTTCCAGTAGTCCTCGTACAGGTCGAACACGGCATCCGCATTGTCTTTGCCGTAATATTCGGCGAGGTAATCCTTGGCGGCTTTTTCGAAGTCGATCTTGCCGTCACGCCAGACGGAAGCCATCATGTTGAGCATGTAGACGTGGGGCTTGATGTTGGATGCGTTCATGATCCACACATCGCCGCCGCCGTTCTCGATGACTTTCTCCAGCTCGCCTGCGATGAGTCTTGGATCATTGCAGATCTCAGTGGTATGGTTCGCGGCCTGCAGATCGTAGAAGCTGGCATGGAAATAGATGCCGTTCTTGCCATCGCCCTTAGGCATTGCGGGAATACGCGGATTCCAATTCTCCTGACGGCGGGAAACCATGCGTCCGAACCCATTGTCCGCCCAGACTTTGATGACGTCCTTCGGATAGGTGAGCACGCCCTTGCGGTACAGATCCATGGCCTCGCCATACAGATAGATCACGCACGGGGAACCCGGATCGGCTTCCTGCACGAGGTCGTACTGACGCTGGATGATATCGGAGAGCAGCTTGCCGCGGGCTTCGTCGGTGGCGTAGCGCGGATCGTAGTTCCAGAAGGGCTGATCGCCTTGGCCACGGAACCCAAGGGTCCACACGGTGCGGTACTTCTTGCAGTCCTCGATGCCGGCCTTCCACAACGCCTCGAACTTGTCCTTCTGTTCCGGCCACTGTGGTTTCAGACCTGGGTAGGCGACCGCGAACATCTGCGCGCCCAGCGGGCAGGCATGATGCTGGTTGATGTAGAAGCCCATGCGGCGGGCTAGATCAAGATGCGGTTCGCCACGCTGTCCGGATCCCGGAATAACCAGGTTGCCACCCAGACGGTACACGGTCTCGAAGGCGAGGCGCCAAGGCTTTTCCTTGTCGTTGTCGACGTTCCAGTCCTCCAACAGCACTTCATCGTTGATGAAGAAGCCCTTGTACCGCACCGCGGTGGGCTTGGACTTTGCGGTGAAGTCATCGGCTACCACGATCTTCTCGACCGGCTCGAAACGCTGGTCGTTCCAGAACCAGAAGTCCTTGACCCCGAGCAGTTCGCGGCTGATGGCATACAGACCATAAATGAAACCGAAGTCATCACCGGCATGCACTTCGATGTCGTTGCCGTTGACCTTGACCTCCCACGCCTCATCCTCATGAGGTTCCTCAACGAGAACGATACGCGCGCCCGGTTCGTCACCCGGCAATGTGGTCTTGGCGATGTCCCGTTCGACGTCTTCCACTGCGAAGCCTACCGCTTCGGAAACATGCGCTCCTGTAATTTCCGTATTCGATGTTATGGAAATCGTCATTGTTCCTCCATATGTTGTCTCCATCAGGATTCTTCATTGAACAGCGAATCGATCCACAGCCGATGATTCGTGGTTCCTGAATCAACCTGTCTTCAGTATCGTTCTCAGCACACATGGAGGGCGAAAGATTGCCAATAGTTGCCAGAACCTGCTATCGTAAGGCAACAGTTGGCAACAACCATATGGAGCAGTCATGACGACATCAGCAAGCACATCGAACGCAAAGCCCGGCCAAGACAGGCAGGTGACCATCTATGACATCGCCAAGGAGGCAGGCGTAAGTCCTTCCACCGTGTCACGCGCGCTGTCCAAGCCCGGACGGCTTTCCGCGAAAACCGAATTCAGAGTCCGTCAAGTGGCGGAAAGGCTTGGATATCTGGCCGCCGACCCCGCGGCAAGGCCCCCATCTTTGCAATCGACCAGTATGATCGGCGTGGTCGTTCCGGATTGCCGCAATCCTTTCTACGCAGACATCCTGCACTACTTGAGAGACGCCTTGCGACCCCACGGCTATGATCTGCTGATGCTTGAATCCTCCAGCGAATACGCCGTCAGCAAACAGACCATCGCCAAACTCACACGATCAGTCGACGGCCTGGCTTTCATCTCCTCCACCATGAGCGAGCCCGATCTCAAACGTGTGGTCATGGTCCGTCCCACAGTGATGATCAACCGGTCCATCACAGGCATCCCAAGCGTCACCAGCGATCCCCAGAATGCCATCGATGCGGCCGTGCGTCATCTGCATGAGACCGGGCATCGTTCTATCACATATCTTGCCGGCAACGCGAACACATGGTCCAGCGAGACAAGACGCAGGATGATCCGGACCGCCGCATATCGATACGACCTATCCGTGCGAACGGTACGAGGATTCGACATCACCCTGGATGGAGGAAAGCAGGCCTTCGCCCAGTATCTCAAGCATCCCACGGACGCGGTGTTCGCATACAACGACCAGCTTGCCATCGGCTTCATTTCCGCGGCACGCCGTTCGGGAATGCGTATTCCGGATGATGTGTCAGTCATCGGCTTCGACAATATCGAGGAGGCGGCGGCGCAATCCGTTCCTTTGAGCACCATCGACCAGCACGCCCAGATCCTGGCCAAGCAAGCAGCCAAGATATTGCTTAACGAGATCGCCGCCGAAGCCCCGCATACGGTGAACTTCACCGATTCGTCGGAATACATCAAGAGGGAATCCGTGATAGCGTCGCGTCGCTCGACAATGCGGCTCGGACCGTATGTCAACCTCAAGGAACGGGATGACGACACGGTCACCCTGACCATGCTCTCCAGTCAATTCAACGAAACGATTCCCCGCATCGAAGCCTTTATGCGGACGCATCCGAACATCGCCATAGACCCCATAGAAGGCCATACCCAGGAGCAGACCAATGCCCTGTACTGGGAACGTGTCACCAACAACAGATCGGTGCCCGACCTGTTCAATGTGGAGAGGGACAAGCTCCCGCAATTCGCGGCGGCCGGCGTATTGCTCGACATCGGAACCCCGAATGTGGAGGAGAAATGGAGCGGACTGTACACCGACGCCGTTTGGCGCGCATCTCATTATGCAGGCCACCTCTACGGGCTTCCAGGAGATTCCGGCCAAACCGTGATGTTCTATCGGAAGGACATCCTCGACCGATACGGTCTGAAAGCGCCGACCACATGGGAGCAGTTCTATGAGGAAGGCGTCAAACTCCATCAACGCAATCCAAACCGGTGGATGGGCATCATCGACACCACCGATGTGCAGCATTACCTGTCGTTCCTGCGCATGGCGCACGGAAAACCCTGGACCGTCACCGGCACCGACAGCATCTCCTTCCAGCTGACGGATCCCGTCATCCAGAAAACGGCACGATTCATCCAACGTTGCATCGATGATGGCGTGCTCAAGGCCGAACCGATCTGGGACGGACGATACGCGCTTCCCGAGGATGGCACGTTCGCGACATTCATATACGCGAACTGGTTCGGAAAGATCCTCGCATCATCATACCCGGCATCCGCCGGGAAATGGCGCGTCACGCTTCCGCCGAGCTTTGGAACACCGGATGACGTCTGCACTGCGGAAATCGGCGGATCGGTGCTTACCATCAGCGCGCGGACCTCGAGAAAACGCCAGCGGGCGGCATTGCAGTTCGCGCACTGGTTCCAGACGAATCCCGAATCGGTGGACCTGCGTCCCCTCGGCGGTTTCTCCGCCACCCGATATTTCCAGAGCAATCCGAAGATCCTCTCCATCGTCGATCCGTATTTCGATCAACGCATCTATGAGGTGTACGTCAAATCCGCGAATCTGCTGAACCACGATTGGGACAATCTGCCGTTCGCGACGCACCTCAACACCGCTTACCATGACTCGCTGGTACCGTCCCTGGTGCCTGGAGGCAACTCGTTGGGCGTCATCAGCCAATGGGCCATCGAACTTCCCGAATATGCGGAATCGCAAGGATTCACCGTGGAATAATCACGCCGATATCCATCCGCAGAGAGTGAATATGCGCTGGGGGGCGGAATCCGCATATCATCGGATGCCCCCAGCGCATATTCGATTGGCCATCAGTCGGTCAATGCCGACCCGCCGTCATCACTTCTCGTTCTGGCCGTGGCACATCTTGTACTTGCGACCGGAACCGCACGGGCACTGGGCGTTCTTGCCGGTTCCCGGGAAGGTGCGGCCGTCGGCCCACGGAGAGTGGAGTTCCTCGCTCTTCGGACGCTTGTTGGCCGGGACCTTGCCTTCGGCGTGGCTGATCGGCTGCATGCCGACAATGCCCTTCTCGTTCTTCTGCTCGTCGGCCAGCTCATCGATGGTGGTCTTCTCGGCCTCATCATCGGTTTCCGGCTCGCCTGGAGCGGATTCACCTGTGGCGGAAGCCTCGCCATCCAAGCCCATCACGGCTTCGGCCGCATTCACCGCCTCATCCTCGTCGGATTCGGTGGATTCGTCCTCGGTCATGGCCACACGGTCGATGTCCACATGGAACAACAGCTGGATGGTCTCCTCCTTGATGGCTTCGATCATGGAGTTGTACATCTGGTAGCCTTCACGCTGGTATTCGACCAGCGGGTCGCGCTGGCCCATGCCACGCAGGCCGATGCCATCCTTGAGGTAATCCATCTCGTACAGGTGCTCACGCCACTTACGGTCGAGCACTGCGAGCACCACGCGGCGTTCGAGCTGACGCAACCCTTCGGCACCGAGCTTGTCCTCGAAGTCGGAATACTGGTCCTTGGCGTCGGAGACGATCAGTTCCTTCAGCGCCGACACGGCCTTGTCGCCCTTGAGCTTGGCGACGGCGTCCTTGGCGGCCTCCTGTTCCACGGCGATCGGATACACGGAGGCGATTGCCTTGAACAGGCCGTCCCAATCCCACTCAGCCGGCTTGTCGGAACCATTGTTGGCGCCCTTGATGTAGCTCAGCACGGTGTCGTCGATGAACCTGAGGATGTCCTCGTGGATGTCGGCGCCCTTCAACACGGACTGGCGCTCGGCGTAGATGACGGTGCGCTGCTTGTTCATCACGTCGTCGTACTTCAGCACGTTCTTACGGATTTCGAAGTTACGCGATTCGACGGCCTTCTGCGCGGTGCGCACGCCCTTGGAAACGCTCTTGGCCTCGATCGGCTCGCCTTCCGGCATGCCCTTGGCCATGACGCGCGCAACAAGCTGGGTGTTGAACAGACGCATCAGGTCGTCCTCAAGGGACAGATAGAAGCGGGATTCGCCCGGATCGCCCTGACGACCGGAACGACCGCGGAGCTGGTTGTCGATACGACGGGATTCGTGTCGTTCGGTGCCGAGCACATACAGGCCGCCGAGCTTGACGACCTCCTCATGCTCGTCCTTGACCTGTTCCTTGATCTCGGCCAAGGTGCCCGGCCAACGCTTCTCGTACTCATCCGGAGTGGCGTCCGGGGAGTAGCCTTCGGACTTGAGCTTCGCGTCGGCGAGGAATTCGACGTTGCCGCCGAGCATGATATCGGTACCACGGCCAGCCATGTTGGTGGCGACGGTGACCGCGCCCTTACGACCGGCGACGGCCACGACCGCGGCTTCCTTGTCATGCTGCTTCGCGTTCAGCACCTGGTGCGGGATCTTGGCCACATCAAGCAAGGTGGACACGACTTCGGAGGATTCCACGGACGCGGTGCCCAGCAGAACCGGCTGGCCCTTCTTGTGACGCTTGGCCACGTCGCGCACGATGGCGGCGAGCTTCTCTTTCTTAGTGCGGAAGATCAGATCGTCCTTGTCCTCGCGAATCATCGGCTTGTTAGTCGGGATGGGCAGCACGCCGAGCTTGTAGGTGCCCATGAATTCGGCCGCCTCGGTCTCGGCGGTACCGGTCATGCCGGCCAGCTTGTCGTACATGCGGAAGTAGTTCTGCAGGGTGATGGTGGCGAAGGTCTGGTTTTCGGGCTTGACCTCCACGCCTTCCTTGGCTTCGATGGCCTGATGCAGGCCTTCGTTGTATCGGCGGCCCGGCAGGATACGGCCGGTATGCTCGTCGACGATGAGCACTTCGCCACCGGTCACGACGTAGTCACGGTCGCGCAGGAACAGTTCCTTGGCCTTGATGGCGTTGTTCAGGTAGCCGATCAACGCGGTGTTGTTCGGCTCGTACAGGTTGTCGATGCCGAGGTAGTCCTCCACCTTGGTGATGCCCGGATCGAGGATGCCGACGACCTTCTTCTTCTCGTCGACCTCATAGTCCTCATCGCGGTTGAGCTTCAGGACCAGGCGGGCGAACTGGCGGTACCAACGGGTCACATCGCCCTCGGCCGGACCGGAGATGATCAACGGGGTACGGGCCTCGTCGATGAGGATGGAATCGACCTCATCGACGATGGCGAAGTGGTGGCCGCGCTGCACGAGGTCGGATTTCTCCCATGCCATGTTGTCGCGCAGATAGTCGAAGCCGAACTCGTTGTTGGTTCCGTAGGTGATGTCCGCGTTGTACTGCTTGCGGCGCTCCGGCGGCTTCTGGTTGGTGATGATGCAGCCGGTGCTCATGCCGAGGAAACGGTAGACGCGTCCCATCAGCTCGGCCTGGTAGCTGGCCAGGTAATCGTTGACGGTGACGACGTGGACGCCCTTGCCTTCGAGCGCGTTCAGGTATGCCGGCAGCGTGGCCACAAGGGTCTTACCTTCACCGGTCTTCATCTCGGCGATGTTGCCCCAGTGCAGTGCGGCGCCACCCATGAGCTGCACGTCGAAGTGGCGCAGGCCCAAGGTGCGCTTGGAAGCCTCACGTACGGTGGCGAAGGCTTCCGGCATGAGCTTGTCGAGGGATTCGCCGTTTTCGATGCGCTGCTTGAACTTGGCGGTCTGGCCCTTGAGCTCCTCGTCGTCGAGGGCCGCGATCTCATCCTCGAAGGCATTGGTCGCCTTCGCCACGTTCTCGAGCTTCTTGATCTGTCGGCCTTCGCCCATGCGCAGGGCTTTGTCAACGATATCTACCACAATCACTCCCTTTGTGTATGGTGACTTTCCTTGACTGAGGATAGTCGCTTCCTTGCGATTCCCGAAAAATTCCGTCCATTTTACGTAAGTTTTTGTATGTCATTCATCAGGGTGGTTCGATATAAGGCCTTCCTTGCAGAAAAAACACAAGAGGCCCGCGCATATGCTGCGCGGGCCTCTCACCTGAATAACCGAATAATCGGATGCCTATGGAATCACTTCTTCTTGGCCACGTTCTCCGGGGTGTCGATCTCGAAGACGCCATAGCTCCAGCCGTGACGGCGGTAGACGACGGACGGACGTCCAGTCTCCTTGTTCACGAACAGGAAGAAATCGTGCCCGATCAGCTCCATCTCATACAGAGCCTCGTCGATGGTCATCGGCTCGGCGACATGCAGCTTGCGACGGATGACAATCGGAGTATCGCCGACCTGGACTTCGACGGACTCTCCGGGGCCGAGATCGGCGGAAACGGCATCGGCCGGGCTGTTGTTCGGCTCCTCCGGCTCCTTCTCCTCGACCACGGCGGGCTCGACCGGACCCAGATCAACCGGAACCGGATCGGTATAGCCACGACGATGGTCCTTGCGGCGGTCGCGCGTACGGCGCAGACGGAGAGTCAGCTTGTCAAGGGCCAGATCAAGAGCGCTGAACTCATCGGCGCTGGACGCTTCGGCGCGTACCACGGTACGGCCTGCAATGACAGTGATTTCAACGCGCTTGGCGGTGTCGGCCTGGCGTGGATTGCCCTCATGGGACAGCACAATCTGGGCACGCTGCGCATCCGGGGCGATAGCGGTCACACGATTCATCTTGCTTTCGACAACGTCACGGAACCTTTGCTTGATCTGCGTATGACGTCCGGTAACGACGATTTCCATGTGAACCTCCCTAGAGTCAAGCGGTTTCACCCGCTATATACGGACCAACCAGCTGCATCGCTGCTTGGTAGTCATCATTGTAGCCATAAGATCATCGATTTGAGGCATGACGCCCCGAGAAAAAACAAAAGTTTTTTTACGCTTTGCTTTCGGCCGTTCTCTTGCTATAGTTGTGCGTTTGAGACCTCTTGATGGCCGCGACCGGCTTCGCCGGTTGAGGAACTTCCGGGCTCCATAGAGCACGATGGCGGATAACGTCCGCCCAGGGTGACCTGAGAGATAGCGCAGCAGAGAACAGACCGCCTTACCGGTTTCGGCCGGTGGGTAAGGGTGAAACGGTGGTGTAAGAGACCACCGGGCCGCTGGTAACAGTGGGCCGCACGGCAAGCCTCATCGGGAGCAAGGCCAAGCAGAAGGCGTCCGAGGACTGCTCGTCCGAAGCCTTCGGGTAGGCTGCTAGAGCCTGACGGCAACGTCAGGTCGAGATGGATGGCCATCCGTGCCATTGGCACGACAGAACCCGGGGTATAAGAGGTCTCATTTCCCTTTCTTTCCTTCGATTTCCGGGACGGACCACCACGGACAGCCGTTGGCCTCAGCCGAACAGTTCTTGTGCGATCTGCCGCAGAATGTCGGGATTATGGCCTTTTCTTCCGCCGGCGCTCCAGAAACGACGTTTGCGCACGTCACGATCCATTCCGACGGTTTTACGCGCGGTTCTACGTCCTAGTTCCCACGCCGCTTCAGAGAACACGCCTTCAGCTTCCGCCTCATCGCAGACATGCTGCGCGAGCCCGCGGTCAACGCCCTTGCGGACGAGTTCCCTGACCGCTCCCCTCCGCCCCATGAGGCGAGCCGCGCAATAGCGCACAGCGGATTGCGCATAGGCCTCGTCGTCAATCAGTTGGACCCGCTTCAAACGGTCGATGACGTCGTCGACCGTTTCGATCGCATATCCTTTGCCGGTGAGCCTCTCACGCAGGGCGCCAGAGGGACGCGGGGCCGCATCCAGCAATCGGAGCGCGGCCTCCCTGCAGGAATCGAGGTCATCGGAATCCTGCAATGCATTCTCGGAGGCACGGTTCGCGACACGCCCAGCGTGTCGCGCGTGTCGCGACGTCTTCGGCGTGTCTGCGCTGTCAGCGAACCCGTCGGGCCTTCCGAAATGCATCCGACGCGATCGCGGCCGGTCAGCTATGGTCTTCGCATCCGGATCGCAAAGGACAGGGCCTCCAGCATCGGCCGAAGCCGGCTGAAGGCCCTGTTCCTTAAGAAAACTTTCGGCGTCGATCATGCGTCATGCCTTGGCGGTCGTCTTGGATGCCGCAGTCTTGGCCGAGTCGTTCTTCTCCTTGCCATCGGACTGCGCCTCCGCACCCTTCTTGGCACCATCTTCGGCACCATCTTCGGCGAACTGGTCGGTGGGCTTGATCAGTCCGAACGCCGTTTTGACCTTGTTCTCGATCTCTTCCGTGAGTTCCGGATTGTCCTTGAGGAATTGGCGTACGTTCTCACGTCCCTGTCCCAACTGGTCGCCCTCATAGGTGAACCACGAACCGGACTTCTTGACGACGTTGGCCTGCAAGGCCATATCGAGCACGGACCCTTCTTTGGAAATGCCCTCGCCGTAGAGCACATCGAATTCGGCCGTCTTGAACGGCGGGGCCATCTTGTTCTTGACCACCTTGACCTTGGTGCGGTTGCCCACGGCCTCGTCTCCATTCTTGATGGTCTGGATACGGCGTATGTCCATACGCACGGAGGCATAGAACTTCAGGGCCTTGCCGCCGGTGGTGGTCTCCGGATTGCCGAAGAACACGCCGATCTTCTCGCGAAGCTGGTTGATGAAGATGGCGGTGGTACCCGCCTGGGCCAGTGCGCCGGTCATCTTGCGCAACGCCTGGCTCATAAGACGAGCCTGAAGACCGACATGGCTGTCTCCCATCTCGCCTTCGATCTCCGCTTTCGGCACCAAGGCCGCGACGGAATCGATGACGATCACATCCAACGCGCCGGAGCGGATCAGCATGTCGGCGATCTCCAACGCCTGCTCGCCGTTATCAGGCTGGGAGACGATCAAGGAATCGGTATCGACGCCCAATTTGCGGGCATAGACCGGGTCAAGCGCATGTTCGGCATCGATGAAGGCCGCGACGCCACCTGCCTTCTGCGCGTTCGCCACCACGTGCAATGCCAGCGTGGTCTTGCCGGAGGATTCCGGTCCATAGATCTCCACGATTCGCCCTTTGGGCAGGCCGCCGATGCCCAGCGCCATATCCAGCGCCAGCGAGCCGGTCGGAATGACTTCGACGTCCTGCTCCGGCCGATCGCCCAATCTCATGGCGGATCCTTTGCCGAAGCTCTTCTCAACCTGCGCGAGCGCCGTATCGAGCGCAGCCTGACGGCGCGGATCGATTCCGTTCGCGGACTTGTTCTGTGCGGCGTTCTTCGACGCGCTCGTCTGTGCCATGGCTACTCCTTGTTGTTTTACCGAGACGGATGATGGCCTCACCGTAAAGCCATACCATCCATCCACGCAAGTCCAAGCGACCCTTGTGGTCGGAGAACATGCTCTTTGACGTGCCTGAAGCTCACTTACCTTGGAATTCCGTCATTTCGGAATCACGGAAACAAGCCGTCGGCTTCAATCCAATCCTCATGTCCTGTGGATAACTATATCCCATCATACGAACATCTGTTCGAAACCGGTGTTTCGCGACGAACAGGCTCAGCGGACCGGCATCGGAGGGGCGTTATGGCCCTTGCCCCATCTTCTGGAATCTGGGATGTTCATCTGGTCGCACAGCACGTTCCACACCACACGGGGCTCCTCCCCTGCGTCGAGCGCCTCGACGGCCGTCATGCCCTTCAACCTGTCAAGCACCTGGTCGTGCGCGAGCGCCCGACCGTAACTGCGCCCGAGCACCTCCTCAAGCAATTGCCAAAATTCACGTTCCTGCACGGGTTCAAGTGTACTCAGCGAACGCAACCAAATGAAAACGCCCGACAGCATAAACTGCCAGGCGTTGACGCTTCAATACGAATCAGGCCGAGATCGAATCAAGATAATCGGCGACCATGCGCAGCATCTGTGCGGTGGAGACGCCGAGCGATTGGGCGATGGAGCTCAGAAGCTCGGAACTGGCCTCCTTCTGCCCGCGTTCCACCTCAGACAGGTATCCGAGGGACACTCCGGCCTTTTCGCTGACTTCGCGCAACGTCTTGCGGTCATGGGTGCGCAGGTCGCGAAGCACATGGCCAATCGCCTCACGCAGCGAAACCTCCTTGGGCTCTTCCACCGTTTCCGTGGACGGAGTCGCGGCATACGTCCGCGCGCGATCGCCGTCCTCCTCCTGCCACATGCGGGTCAACGCGGCCTGACGCTCATCCTTGGCCCTTTTGGCGGCCCGCGCGCGCAACACCTGCTGCTGAGCGAACATCACCGCGCGACGTTGGGCCGGAGTGAGCTCCCTGACGCGGGCATTGCCGCTTTGCACCGTGGGGGCCATTGTCTTGAGTTCCATCTGTTCCTTGGTGAGTGTCATCGCGTCCATGCCGCCGGCCCCTTTCGATTGCGTTGCGTATATCCACTATGGTCAACACCCATGGTCGGCGATTATTCCTGTGAAAGTGCTGAAAGAATTCTCAGTTTTTCCAGAATACGTTGCACGACACCGCGGCGGACGGCCTCACGCCCACCATCCAATCGCAGTTCGAAGGCGACCGTCCGCCGTGAATGAATGCCGCCGAAGCCGGATGGCAAGGAGCAGCCGATATACGCCAAGCCTGCCGGCTTGTCCCCGTCCGGTCCCGGTCCGGCCACGCCAGTGGTGGACAGGCCGACGACGCAATCACCGTCCTCGTCCTGCTGGTAGAGGCGCGCGGTGCCGAATGCCATCTGCCGCGCCACTTCGGAATGAACCGCCCCCTCTTTGTCCAGCAGATCACGGTCAACGCCAAGGATCTTCGCCTTGGCACGAATGTCGTAGGTCACCGCCGATCCGAGGAACACTTTCGAAGAGCCGGGGATGCGTACGAAGGCGTCGGCCAGCAGTCCGCCGGTGAGCGATTCGGCGGCTGCGATCTTGAAATGGTTCTTGTCGCAATAGCGCAAAACGGCCGCGGCCAGCTCATCGCACTGCGATTGGCTGGCCGCGGCCGTCGAGAATTCGGTTTCGTCCATCGGACTACTTGGCTTCCTTCGCGGCCTTCTTGCGGCCACCGAACGTATTGATGAGATACTCCCCGCCCGAGTACAGGCACAGAATCAGCGCGAGGTAGATCAAGGCGTAGGTGATGGTGTAGTAGACGGTCATCCACAACGGGGTGGCGTTCATGCCGTCGGCGAGGCTCCACATCGGTAGCATGAGCATAGCCAGGCCGACGCACTGGCAGAGCGTCTTGTATTTGCCGGCTTGGGACGCGGCGATGACCTTGCCGCCAGTGTCGATGACGAAGAAACGCATGACCGTGATGCCGATCTCGCGGATGAGGAACAGCGCGGTCACGACCCAGCCGAGCACGGCATTGCCGAACTCGTTGAAGATGGCGGCGACGATCAGCGTGCCGCAGGTGAGCAACTTGTCCGCAATCGGATCCATAAGCTTGCCCAGCTCGGTGACCTGGTTGTATTTGCGGGCCATCCAACCGTCGAGCTTATCGGTGCACGCGGCGATGATGAAGATGACCGCCGCCCACCAGCGCATGGTCGTGTTCTTCGCGCCCCAGGCGCCGGCCATGACGTACAGCGCAAGGAAGATGATGACGAGGATGATACGGGAGAATGTCACGATGTTCGGCGGGGAATTCCACCCGTCAAGCAGGGACGGTTTACGTTCTTCTTGCTTTTCCATACCATTCACGTTACCCTGACACCGCTACTTGGCGCAAAGCGCGATTGTCGTGCCCGCGTCCCTTAGGCCCGCGCTCCGTCCGATGGGGGCGTCCCTCCGGTGAGCGAGGACGTCTCGCCTTTGATGAAGGCGAGCACCTGGGGCAGGTCCTGCGGCTGTACGAGCACCTCACGGGCCTTGGACCCTTCGGAGGGACCCACCACGCCGCGCGATTCAAGCAGATCCATCAGGCGGCCGGCCTTGGCGAAGCCGACACGCAGCTTGCGCTGCAGCATGGAGGTGGAGCCGAACTGCGTGGTGACCACCAGTTCCGCGGCCTGCAGCAGCACATCCATGTCGTTGCCGATGTCCTCATCCGGTTCGACGACCTTCTTCTCAGCCTCCTTGGCCATCTCCTCGATATCCTCGCGATAGTGGGGTTTGCGTTGGGTCCGCACGAATTCCACCGCGCGGCGTATTTCGGATTCGTCCACCCACGCGCCCTGCACACGAATCGGCTTGGCCTGCCCCATGGGCAGAAACAGGGCATCGCCCTGTCCGATCAGGGTCTCTGCTCCGGTAGCGTCGAGGATGACTCGGGAATCGGTGGCGGACGAAGTGGCGAACGCCAAACGGGACGGGATATTGGCCTTGATCAGACCGGTGACCACGTCGACGGACGGACGCTGGGTGGCGAGCACCAGATGGACGCCCGCGGCTCGCGCCAGCTGGGTGATGCGCTGGATGGAGCTTTCCACGTCGTTCTTGGCCACCATCATGAGGTCCGCCATCTCGTCCACGACCACCAGGATGTACGGGTACGGAGCCACCTTGCGCTTGGAACCGGCCGGCGCATGCACCTTGCCGGCACGCACGGCCGCGTTGAAATCCTTGATATGTCGGAATCCGAAGAATTCGAGGTCGCTGTAGCGGGCGTCCATCTCCTTGACCACCCATTCGAGCGCCTGCGCCGCCTTCTTCGGATCGGTGATGATCGGCGTGAGCAGGTGCGGGATGCCGGCGTATGCGGACAGCTCCACTCGTTTCGGGTCGACCATGATCATGCGGACCTGATCGGGCGTGGCGCGCATGATCACGGAGGTGAGCATGGAGTTGATGAAGCTCGACTTGCCGGATCCGGTGGCGCCGGCCACCAGAAGGTGGGGCATCTTGGTCAGGTCGGCGGTCACGAAATGGCCCTCCACGTCCTTGCCGACGCCGGTGAGCATCGGATTCGGGTCGTTTCTGGCCTTGTCGGATCGCAGCACGTCGCCCAGCACCACGGTCTCGCGGTCGGTGTTCGGAATTTCGATGCCGATGGCCGACTTGCCTTCGATCACCGACAGGATACGCACATCGGAGCTGGCCACCGCATAGGCGATGTTCTTCTGCAGATTGGTGACCTTCTCGACCTTGACGCCGGGACCGAGCTCCACCTCGTACATGGTGACCGAAGGGCCACGCAGGAAGCCGATGACCTTCGCGTCGACGTTGAACTGCTGGAAGGTGCCGGTCAGCGCGCGGATGACGCGATCGTTCTCCGGCGTATGCGCGGCATGCGGCGCACCCTTCTTGAGGATGTTGAGGTCAGGCAGATGGTATGGGCCTTCGGGAGCCCCGTCCGGTTCCGGCGCATCGCCGGCATCGGAGCGCACGTCGTCGAGGACCTCTCCGGTGGCGGCATCCACCATGACCTCCTTGCCGTTGGAGGTGCCGTCCTCGTCGATGACCGCCCACGGATCGTTCGGAGCGACGCCGACAGGTTTGACCTCGTCGGCCGGCACCGATACGGACGCGCCGTCCATGGAGCCGGAAGACACATCGATCGGATCGGAAGCGACGGAACGGCCGTGCCCTTCCTGTGGCATGACCGTAGTGCCGGACGGTACGGCGGCGTAACCATCCGCATCGTAATCGCCGGAGGAAATGCTCCGTGGCGACGCATCACGTCGTCCGGAATCGTCCACCATGGTCTCCGCGACCTGTCCATGGCGATCTGCCGCGTTGAGGAACGCTTCGTCGCCGGCGTAGTGGTCGAGGTCGCCGTCCTCGTCATGCTTGGTTCTACGGGACGAAAGACGTTGCCTCATACGGGCGAACAGGCCCGGTTTGGCGCCGTCGCCATCATTCTCATCGGTGCCGTCATGCGCCGGAACCCCTTCGGCGAAGGCGAGCGTCGTGTCTCCCACACGCACTTCGTTGGGGAATTGCTCCGTCTCGTCGGCGGTGTCATCACGTCGCTTCGACGTGCCTACGAGCCTTGACGCCAACGCACCCACCTTGTCGGGGATCTGCGTGACGCGGGTATGGGTGATCAGCAGCAACGCGAAGAGGATGACGACCACGAAAATCGCAATCGAAAAACCTTTGGAAAGTCCCCATGCCAAAGGGCATCCCAGCACATAGCCGAGCAACCCTCCGGCGCGCTGCAGCAAAGCCATGTCGAATGCCGTGGAATCGGAAGCTATGGCGGCGTCAAGAATCGAGCAGACGGACCATAGAATCATGAACCATCCGAGCGCCATATGGAGGTTCTCGTTCCGGTTCTGGGTTTTGCGCATCAGGCTGAACACCACAAGCGACAGGAAGACCGGCAGAATCACGCTGGTCAGGCCAAAAAGTCCCGACGCCATGGCATGCAGCACCTGGCCGAAGGCACCTTGGACCCGGAACCATTCGGATGCACAGAACAGCACCGCGAGGATAGCCATGATGAAACATGCGATGTCTCGGCGGTATTTGCGCAGTATGACCGCAATCGCCGACGGTTCAGTCTCGTCCATGACCTTGGTATCGCCGGAACGCGATTTGTCTGCGGAACCTTTGCCGTTCGACTTGCCGCTTGATTTCGGGGTGGAAGATGCTGTTCGTGCCATAACAGACATGATTTTACCCATGGGCACCGCCATGGCACGACATTTTCGTGTATCGCCGACGGATTCACGCACGGTCGTATAGCGTCGGCGTTCCGGCTACGAGATATCGCCGAGGTGATGCTGCGTGTAGACGTCGGCCTGGGCGTCGATGGCGTCATAGTCGCCTGCGTCCGCATGTTCGATGATTGCCATGGCGTTGTCGAGCAATGCGGGATTGAGCGCCTGCAGCCAGTGGATGCGCGGATCGCGGCCGAACCATCCCATTTGCTTGCGTGCAAGACGTTTGGTCTTCTGCGCGATGCTCATGAAGGTGTCGTTCAGGTCGCACAGGCCGTCCAGATAGTCAATCACCTGTTGGTATCCGAGCGCCTTGCCGGCGGTGACGCCGAGCCTGGGCCGGATACGTTCCACTTCCTCCACGAAACCGTTCTCCAACATGTGTTTGGTTCTGACGTCGATGCGGCGGTCGAGTTCCCCACGTGGCAGGTCGAGGCCGATCTGCACGGTGGGGATCACGTACCGGTAATGCGGAAGGCTGGCCGAATACGGACGGCCCGTCACCTCGATGACCTCCAAGGCGCGGATTGTGCGGCGCGGATTGTGCGGGTCCATGCGCTCGGCGGCTTCAGGGTCCTTCGCCTTGAGTTCGTCGAACAGCGTGCCGGCGCCTTCGGCCTTCTCCCGTTCCTCGAGACGCTTGCGCACTTCGGGATCGGTTCCGGGGAAGGAAATGTCGTCGATGGCGGCGCGTGCGTAAAGGCCAGAGCCGCCCACGAGAATCGGACGCACTCCCCTGGCCCGCAATTCGGCGATTTTGCCGCGGGCCAATCCTTGGAAACGCGCCACGGACATGGCATCATCCGGCTCGATGATGTCGATGAGGTGATGTTTGACCTCGGCCTGTTCCTCGGGACTTGCCTTGGCGGTGCCGATGTCCATGCCCTTGTACATCTGGTAGGCATCGGCGTTGATGATCTCCGCCTGTTCGCCTTTGGCCGCCAACGCTTTGGCGATGGCGATGCCGAGTCCCGTCTTGCCGGACGCGGTGGGTCCGACGATGGAGACGACCTTGCGTCCACCGTTCCGTTCCGTTTGCATGGGAACCCGCTCAGTGTCGGACGACATAGGTCTGCCCCGCTTTCGGATCAGGGTCTGCGATGAGGTTGTGTCGGCCCGCATGCGTGACGGTGGCGGTCACAAAATCGCCGACCTGTGGCGTCGGCTCGCCTTCCGGAACGCCGACATGGACCAGCACGCCGGTCCTCTCACGGCCGGTGACACGATGGGTGGCGGCGTCCTTCTTGCCGGATGCGCCGGTGACCATCACTTCGACGTCACGTCCTTCGAAAGTTTTGAGATTCTCCTCGGTGATGCGCTCCTGCAAGGCGACGAGCCGTTCGAAACGATCCTGCACCACGTCATGCGGCAACTGTTCCATCGACGCGGCCGGCGTACCAGGACGGGGGGAATAGATGAACGTGAACGCGGAGGCGAACCGGGCCTCCTCCACCACGCGCAGTGTCTCTTGGAAATCCTCCTCCGTCTCACCAGGGAAGCCGACGATGATGTCAGTGGAGATCTGCGCGTCGGGCATGGCCTCACGAATCCTGCGCAGGATGTCAAGGAACTTGGCCGAACGGTATGAACGGCGCATCGCCCGCAGAATCCTATCGGAACCCGACTGCAGCGGGAAATGCAGCTGGTGCATGACGTTCGGCGTCTCGGCCATCGCGGCGATCACGTCGTCGGTGAAGGCGGCCGGATGCGGCGAGGTGAATCGCACTCGCTCCAGCCCCTCAATCTCGCCGCAAGCGCGCAACAGCTTGGAGAAGGCGAAACGGTCGCCGATGCCGTAACCGAAGGAGTTCACGTTCTGTCCAAGCAGCGTGACCTCCTTGGCCCCCTCATCGACGCATTGGCGAATCTCGGCGAGGATGTCGCCCGGACGGCGGTCATGCTCCTTGCCGCGGGTGGTGGGCACGATGCAGAAGGTGCAGGTGTTGTTGCACCCAACGGAGATGGACACCCAGCTCGACACCTTCGACGCGCGGTCCGTAGGCAGCTGGCTCGGGAAATAGTTGAGCTCCTCCTTGACCTTCACCTGAGCGTGCCCCTCGATACGGGCCTGGTCGAGCAATTGAGGCAGGGACCCGATGTTCTTGGTGCCGAACACGGCGTCGACCCAAGGGGCCTTCCTTGCGATCTTCTCACGGTCGAGCTGGGCCATGCAGCCGCCGACGGCGATCTGCAGATTCGGCCGTTCCCTCTTCATCTCCGCCCATAGTCCGATGGTGCCGTACATGCGTTCGGCGGCGTTCTCGCGCACCGCGCAGGTGTTCATGACGATCAGATCGACATCATGGTCCAAATACTGCTCCTCGGTGGCGGGCACATAGCCATCGGCCTCGAGCACGCCGGCGATGCGCTCGGAATCGTGCACGTTCATCTGGCATCCGAGCGTATGCACGTAGAACACGCCCTTGCCCCGCGTGGAAGTGCCGTTCCCGGCCGGCTCGGCCAGCTTCGAGGCGCGCTCCGCCTCGGTCATCATGTCTTCGTTCATAAGAAACCATGCTATCGGCAGGGCGGCACAGGCGTTTCGGGCGTCTCCGACCAGACAATCGGCAGCCACGCGAAGTTCGTTCACAGCACACACCCAGTTTCGCGAAGGGCGGAACGGTACACTGTTTTCCTGTGATACTTGATAGACAGAACCGCATCAACACCACGGAATTGCAGACGCATCTGAAGAACATCGACTTGGGGCAGGGGCCGCTCTCCTCCGACCAGATCACCGAGTTCATCGACCAGATGCAGGTGTATGAGGGCGCGATGTACGAAATAAGCACGAAGCTGGAAATCCTCGATTCGGAGTTCCAGGTCCGCTTCTCCCATAACCCAATCCATCATATGGAGCGTCGCCTCAAATCGATCAATTCGATCATCGGCAAACTGCAGCGACGGAACCTTCCGATGACCGTCGACGCGATCAAGGACAACCTGTTCGATGTCGCAGGCGTACGCGTGATCTGCAACTATCGCGACGACGTGTACTCGGTAGCGAACTATCTGTCGGCGCAGAGCGACATCCAGGTACTGCGGGTCAAGGACTACATCAAGAATCCGAAGCAGAACGGCTATCGGTCGCTGCATGTCATCTACGCGGTGCCGGTGTTCCTGTCCTCCGGCCCGCATTACACGCCTGTGGAGGTGCAGTTGCGCACCATCGCCATGGATTACTGGGCGAGCCTGGAGCATGCGCTGCGATACAAGACCGACCTGCCGGATGCGAAACTCACCGAGCACTCCCAGACATTGCTCGACTGCGCGCGCAGCCTGCAGAACATCGAAACGCAGATGCAGAACATCCACCGCGACATCAACAGCGCACCACAGGCGGGCGAGGCCCCACAGACGAGCTGACGTTCTTCGAAGCCTCTCCGTCGCATCACTCGCGTCTAAGAGTCTTCGGCACCTTCACCGGAATCTGCGCGAGTATGGTGCCAGCGAAGATCAACGCGCATCCGACGTAACCCCGCACGGTCATGACCTCTCCGAGCAGCAACGCGCCGCCCACGGCGGAGAAGAACGATTCCAACGACATGATCACCGCGGCGCGCGACGGCGGCACAAGCTGCTGTCCCACCACCTGCAACGTGTAGGCTACGCCCGCCGAGCCCACACCCGCATACACGATCGGAAACCAGCTCTGCATTGCGCCGGCCCAATCGATGGACCCCTCGAACAGGGATCCGATCCAGCTGAGGACCGCGGTGGTGGAGATCTGCCCGAAGGACAGCAGAATCGGATCCATATGCCGTCCGAATGTGTCGATCACGAGGATATGACCTGCGAACAACACGGCGGTGAACAACAGCACCACATCGGCAAGGGTGATCGATCCGAATCCATCGGTGATGCACAGCAGGTAGAAGCCAACCACGGCGATGGCGACGCTGACGATGACGTTCGCCGTCACGCGCCGACGCAGGATGAGGAAGGCGAGTAGCGGCGTCATGACGATGTACAGCGCCGTGATGAAGCCGGAACGTCCGGCGGAGCCGGAATACAGCACGCCGTACTGTTGGACGGTGCTGGCGGTGAACAGCACGATGCCGCATATGATGCTGACGGCCACGGGATTGCCGGTCCATTTCGGCATGGCTACGATTCTGCCGTCGCCAAGTGTGACGGTCGGATTCTCCTGCGATTCACGACGGTGCCGTTCCTGTTCGATTATGGTGCCGCGGCGGAACCAAAGCAGCGGCACCAGCGACAACGCCCCCAACGTGAATCGTGTGGCCCCGAAGAACAGGGGGCTCATGGAAGCCATGCCCTGCACTTGGGATACGAACGCGAACCCCCAGATCATGGCCGTCAATACCAGGCAGGCCATGCCTCCTATCTCTTTCCTCCGCATGAGCCACTACCCTACGGCGGGCTTCTTTCATATGAAAAGGCCTGACCATATTCTGGTCAGGCCTTGAATGGTATAAACGCGGACGATGTGCCCGCGGGTGCGGATCAGTCCTTGTTCCCCAGAAGCTGAAGAACGTACAGGAAGATGTTCACGAAGTCCAGGTACAGGTTCAGCGCGCAGATGATGGAGATCTTCTTGACCATCTCCTCGCCCTGGCCCGCATACTGGGCGAACAGCGCGCGGGTGGCCTGGGCGTCGTAGACGGTCATGCCGGCGAACAGCACGAGGCCGATGGCGGAGACTAGCATCAAAGTGGTCTGTCCGGGGGCGAAGATCATGAGCAGCACTTCGGCGACGATCAGCACGATAAGGGCGACCGCAAGGACCGGTCCCGCCTTGAGCACGTTGACCTTGGTGGTCATGCCGAGCATGGTCAGTGCGAAGAAGAAGCCCGCGCACAAGGCCAGCGAGATGCCGATGGTGCCGAGATCGTATGCCATGAAGATGGTGCTCAGCGAGAAGCCCATGATCGCGGCGTACACATAGAACATGACGCGGGCGGTGGTCGGAGTGATCTTCTCGATGCGCGCGGCGAGATAGATGGCAAGCACGACTTCGATGACGAGCGGCGCCCACACACCGATGACACCGAGAGCCTGGATGAGGGCGATGTAGGCGCCGGTGACCTGGGTGAGGATGGCCACTGCGGCGGTGACGAGCAGGCCGATGGTCATCTCCCCATAGGCGCGGGTGACGGAGACCCGTTCGGCGCGCTCATAGGAATAGGTTGCCTGGGCCGGCACGGATTGCGCATAGGCACCCTGCGGCGCGTACTGATACTGGTTCTGGACGTACGGATTCTGGTTGAACTGGTTCGGACCATACGGCTGGCCGTTGAATCCATTGGCACTGTTGCCCTGGGGCTGCTGACCGAATGTCATAATCGCTCCTTAACTCGATTACGCGCTATGGTACGGCATTATTCTGACCGTTTCATGAGAGTCCACGGAAAAGGCGGTGCCGGACAGTCGGTTTCCGGCACCGCCTCATATCAGACGGCGAACTTGTGAACCACTTTCGCGCTATCGTCCAAATCGAACAAATCGGTCACGTCGACCGTCACTTCGGAATCGTCCTTCAATGTATATCCGATCGTCACTGTTCCCGTCGCGCCGGGCTGGACCTCGGCGAAATTCGAATTGGAATCGTACCCTGCCGGATTCTCACCGTAGATGGCGACATCGAGAGCCTGACCGTTCTGGAACACCTGGGGACTGGCGAGAGTCGCGAACGAATTGTTCTTGTCCGTGTTGTTGACCCATTCGAAAGTGACCAGCACGGTCGGCTGATTGTTGTAATCGTTTACGCTGCGCGCCGCGGAAACGATTTTCACATGCATGGTCTTCAAATCGCCTTCCATATCCTGCTCGCCCTTCGGCTGGCTTTTTGCGGAACTTTCTGCAGACGATTGCGATTTCGTCGTGCCGACAGCCTCATCGATCGCCTTGCTCGCGGCGGATTGCATACCCAAGGTGACCACAATGGCCAACACTGACAGAACCGCTGCGACAACCGCCAAAGCCTTGCCACGTTTCTTGCCACGGAATGTACCCACCAATGCCACAATCGAGAGGACCACACCCACGAAACCAAGAATCGCGGCAATATTGTTGATGATGGGAATGAAGCTCAGCACAAAACCAAGCGCCCCAAACACCACGCCGACGATGCCGCACACGGTCAGGCCTTTTTCCTCCCGAAACGCCGGCCGCATCGGGGCTTGGGGCTGGATGGGCTGTTGCGGTGCGATATAACCACTCATGATCGTTCCTTCTTCTCGAAGCGGTTGGGATATTTTCGAGACTACGGAATTCCACGTTCCGCCGGTATTGGACGAAAGGACATTCAACAACGCCCTTTGGGGCATGGGAGACACACGGAAGGACAATGGCGCGTTCCCCGCACGAGACCGATAATGGAGACCATGAGCGAGACGACGAACACACCAGACGCAACCGAAGTGCCGGTACGCACCAAAATCTGGTGCAGCGCGGCGATGGTGGTCTGCTCGGATTTCATGTGCATGGCGCAGACC
>ERZ808246.159-NODE-159-length-57401-cov-4.987584_pt1 | contig 57401 bp, 50 predicted proteins | sample MGYA00521083_ERZ808246 | MGnify/ENA primary metagenome ERZ808246 (study PRJEB31516, sample SAMN03275577) | gut metagenome | biome: mammalia-associated habitat; material: feces | host: Papio cynocephalus | place: Kenya | collected 2012-07-07 ... | reverse complement strand
ATATACTTGAGAACCATACTTTCGACCTGCATATTCAATTTCTGATCCTTTGATATTACCGGTCAATGTGGACCATGTCTATCTTTTTCGATATGCTATGATTCGAATGCAGGAACTGGAGGCAAATTAATGATTTAATCCAATACAACCTAATATTATAATTAATTTAGACAATAATGCTATTGCATATATTAATTATAAATCAATACAATACATGCGAATCCACTCATTTCCAAGCAGTTTTTGCGATGATGGGAGAGAAAACAATCAATTTCTGTATTCAGAGCGTCTTTTCTTGCAGATTCGTGAAAGTAGGGTAATCGTCAATTAATCACCAAAAGATGATTTATTTCGAATAAATGTAGTATGTATAGCTATCAACTATAATAATTCAATATAATCAAAATATTGAAGTAATTCATGCAAAATCAGGTTTTCTAAAGGATTTGAGAAGATCCAAAGCTACTGTGGAAAAAATGCATCGAAATGGCCCAAAAATGAGGGGTTTTCGTGTGGAAAAAGCTAGAATCAAGTACACATTCGGGAGGCCGTCGTGGACAAAAAAGTGGTTAAAAATTGAATAAATGTTGAAATTTGTCGTAAAAATTGCATTTTTTGCAAGTTCATGAAATATTACAAGAAATAATAAGAAATTGCCCTTAAAATTGGTAATTTTTAATGGAATGAATTTATTCTAGTAAGTTAAGCTATTAGCATAATTAATTTCTAATTATCAATATTTTGCAGGTTGAAGGCAGTGAAATGATAATAATATCGTAAGTTTAGTTTCCAGGTTGAAAAAATAAAATTATAGAATAAAATGTATCAAATTCGCTGATTGATGAGGATTTTATCGAATATACAAAATTACATCTAATCCTCTACAATTATTAATTGAAAGCATAGAATTCGAATTAATAAAGCCAGTTAAGCTTTCAGATAAATAAGTAAAGGGTTTATTAAAAATATTGAATTCACTCATTCGGAAGGATCTCGTCCCTTAGGTACATTATCATACCCTGAACACTGTTGAGAATCTGAGAGTAAGTGAATTCGAGGAATGCTTCGTCTTCATCCAACATCTTCACATACTCGTTCTGATAGACGGGTTCTTTGGATTCAGTTAAGATGGCAACTATCTTCTTGAAGCCGGAGATGACGCTTTCCTTGTTAGAATAATCGATAGAGAGCAGCGTATCGCAGATGGCGACATCCACTTTCAGGAAACCTATGATATCGTCTCCGATTTCCACATCGATCTTGCCCGATGCCGATGCCTCGATGAGCTCGTCTATCTTCCTATCCTTCATCTGCCTGATTTTGCCAAGAGATTGAAGGTTCTGTTCGCTGATGAATGATCCGGAAGAATCCTTTCCTTCTACTTCTTCCTGAGATTGTTTTTCAACAGAATCTTCCGTCACCTCTTCCGTCGCCTGCTCTACAGGGGAAATAGGCTCTGCAGGTGCGGATTCTAATACCGATAGCTTTTCAGATGCGAGCTTCAGCTCTATCTTCAGACGACGGTTCTCGGTATCGAGATCATCATTCGCTTTCTCGAGCTCATCGAGTTTCCCTTTCAATGAATCGAATTGCTCTTGAAGTGCAGATTCACTGCCTTTGGCGTAATCGAGCTGACCTGAGAGCTCCTCGATGCGGTTGCGGCAGATCATAAGCTCCTCTTTCAGCGATTCTAGTGCGTCTGAAGAGGACCCTTTCCTGAGTGAATCGACAGCTTCCGAAATCAGACCCTTGACGTAATCCTCGATGCTTTCTTCATCAGATTCTTCCGTAGGCTGTGATTTCATGGCATCGAACGCAGTTTCGTCTTTCATCTCCGATTCGGAGAGGCGCTCCAGATAAGCAGGGTGGTCTATAGAATCGAGCTCTATTGTTGCTTCTCCATCGGTATCGAGAAGCGTATCGCAGGCATCTATATCATCGCCTAGCGAAACGATGATGTCTATATATGAATCCACATTGGCGCTATCGATCTTCGCCATGGATCCGAAAATCATGATCTCGTTCAGTTTTCTGTCTCTAACACGAGTGACAAGCTCGGCATCCCACATGAAGGAGAGAATCTACAGACACATCCATAACATTTCGCATGATGCTGAAATCTATTCGACATATTCCCTTATCAGTAGGCGTATTGAAGGATCGGATCCGCCATTCGTTCATAAGGAATTGAGGATGCATCTTGCATAGATGGCTGTGATGTACGTACCGATCCTGGACCGTATAAAGTCAAAGGTGGATTCCTCCTCGTCGGTGAGAATATCTCCGAAGAGCGCATCGAATGCATCCTCATCGACCGAATCGAGTTCCCTGATGACATCAGACAGCTCCTGGCTGGTGATGAATTTGTAGGCATGGATCATCATAATCACCCTTAACAGGTGTGCGATCGCATCCATGTACTGGATCGAGTTTCCAAGAACCTCCGGATCCTGCCCGGATGTGCGATGCCTCAGTCTTTCAATGATATCCAGCTCCTTACGGCACTCGACAGCATCTTTCTCCTCGATGCCCAATGTGCTGCACACTCCATTCGATGACAGACGGAGCGCATCAGTCAGCAGGGGCCGTTGGAAATAGAGCTCACAGACCATAGAGATGAACTGCGCTTCGTCTTCCATATTGCGAGAACTCAAATCCTTAACATATTCTGCATACATGTCCTCCGGCATCAGCAGCGTTTGGCGGTCCAACAATTCCATTTGTTCAGCAAGGTCGCTCAGATCATTGTTGGCAAGGCAGATCATCAATCTGGCTCCAGCCATCTGTCTTGCCAGATAATCCGCCCACATATAACGGCGCAGTTCCATCAATGAGGGATCGAGTGTCTTCTTGGCGATCTCGCATCCCTTGCGAAGTATCACTCTGTTCAGGATACCGACTTCTTCAGAGGTGAAGATCATAAGAGCTCCATTAATTAAACTGGATGCTTAATCAGCAATATTATTTTTATTCATACAAATGAGATTATTCTCAATGATGGAATCCAGCTTTCTCGAAACATCGATGGCCATCTTCAGGCTGTCCTGTTTGGAATCCAGAACCCCTGAAAATGAGGACCATATCTTGTACGGTGCGAATCTGATGTTGGCTCTTGACGAATCGAGTTCAAGGACTATCGAGTCCACCGTTTTGCACACGCTACGGATGTAGTCGTCGGTGCATGTCTTGAACAATGCGCGCCTTCCATCTGTAGAATTGAACGCGGTCGGCTCACCGTTTATCAGGATACGATAGCCCGCGATCTCCTCGTACGAGAGTATGGGGATCGAATAGCTCGGCCAGGGACCTTTGAAGAACAGATTGTGATCGTCATCGAAGCGCAGGTCGGCGAATGAAGATGACTCTTTGAAAGCATCGATCCGATCCCTTATCTCAGGGTCGGCTATCTGGCGTTCCCTGATCTCCTCGACCGTCGGATCTGCGAAACCGCTGGTGATGGGTGCGCAGTAACTGCACAGATATCCATCCTTGATGCGGACGGGAGCTTCCGGGCGTCCGCATATCGAGCAGACGTGGGGGCCCTTGTCCTTCCTGCGAAACAGCATGATCCATCACCGTTTCTTCTTCACCGGTTCTATCTTCAGGGACTCTCCGTCGACCGCCTCACCGGGGGATCTGGTTATCCGGAACACGTTGCCACCCTGCAGCTCGATCTCATCGCCGTCTGCCAGAGGAGATTCGGTCTCGATCAGATGATATGCGATATCGTACAGCACATCGCGGACGGCCGCCAGTTCCATCTCGGAATCTATGATCTCGATCTCGTCCTTTCCCAGAGTGCTCATTCCAGTCGTATATCCGCACGTCTTGTCCCCGTCGTAATAGAGTCCGAACCAGACCCAATCCTCCAGAGGCAGCTTGCCCTCGTCTATGGCGCCCGCCGCCTGGATGTAATCCTCAGGTCTGACCACTGATCCCTGATAGTACACTCCTGTGGCGTTGGAGAGACCGCAGGCGGAGGCGACCATCTGGGTGTGGACGGTAGCAGCCCTCACGGCGGATTCGTCGTGGTTCACCAGGGCGACCAGGATGTGCGCCTTGTGCTTGGACGCGGTCTCCACCGCTTCCTGCCAGAAGTAGTTGCTCCGGGCGCTCTCCTCAGCCTCTCCGTTCGGTACGGGCTCGTGGACCATGCAATACATCGCCAGATTTCCGTCGACCTCGAATACCAGATTGTCTCCTTCAGGCTCCTGCCTGCATCTGATCCCCCTGTTCGAAAGACGCTCCTTTATCAGATCGAAATCCACGGAATCATCGGAAAGAAGCACGAGAGCCATGAATGGGCCGCCTACTATCTTCGGACGGATGGGCTTCAGGTCGGCATCGAATCCTATGGATGATGTTCCGTTGGTCTCGTCGCCGAAGCTGAGCATAGCTCCGAAGGACCTGTTTATCGTCACACCGTACAGTGGACTCTCGGATTTCTCCGGTTTAAGAAGGCTTCTGGCCTCCTTCTCCATGTTGGGCACGGAGTCCAGGATCTTCACGATCCGATCGACGGGCATCTTGGACAGATAGGCCTCGTCCATCGCCAGAGTCACCAGGCATTGCTTCCCGCCGAACTCCTTCATGAATGTGCAATAGGGATGGTCGGCGATCCATCCCTGAGGATCCAGTCTCTTCTTGATCGAAGAGAGCGAATCCGCGTCGACGAAGATGCCTCTTATCGCCTCCGATCTTACGGACGAACCCTCTCCGTCTCCTGCGAATATCTCCGATGCCCCGACCCCGGGCATCTCCGGATCCTCGGGGAACCTCATCTCCATCTCCTCGAACGGGGTCCCGGCGCGGATTCCTTCGAGGAGTGCTATGAATTCAGGGTCGTCCGGAACAAGCTCCAGACCCTTCTGCGCAAGCTTGGTGGCGCCGTCCCTGTCGCCGTAATGGGCTTTGAGGCGGCCCAGAGTGAGATAGTTCCAAGGATAGTCGGGCTCCTTCTCGATCCCGCGCGAGAGATACTCCATGGCGAGACGGGGCTTCCCGCAGTACATGAGGGAGTTCGCATAGCGGTAATACCAGGCGCCGGACTCGGATGCCTGCTTCTCGACGGAGGAGAGCCACTGGCATGCGGTGTAATAGTGCTCGTAGTCCCCGATGTTCATGCAGGCGTATGAGACCCACATCGCGGCCTCGACATCCTCATGGAGCTGTTTCTCGGTGAAGCGCGATTCCTTCAGTCCCTCGGCTATCACATTGCCGATGCATTCCAGAAGACCGGAGAAGTCGCCTGAATCGCCTTCGACGAATGATTCGAACTTCGAGATGTCTTCCGGGCGCAGTACGCCGTCATTGCCGCTCATGGGAACCCCGAAAGTTGTCGCCGTTATATTTGTTGACCTCGGAGATCGCTCGAGGCTCCCGAGCCTATCTCGATATGCATCGAACGGATCAGATGCTTCTCCGCCTCCTCGACCCTTCCCAGCCTCATCAGCGAGCCTGCAAGATCGCGATGAAGGTCCATCAGAGGTCCGGTGTCTCTCAGCGTATGGTTCTCCAACATACCTTCGAGGATGCCCACGGCGGCCTCGAGATCCATCGCGGCATTCTGGTCCAGGCCCTTGTCGCTCTCGGCGGCGGCCCTCATCGCCAGAGCCGATACCAGCTGCTCGACGTCGTCCAAGGCCCCCCTCTCCATGAGCGAGGCTCCTATCTCGATGGCCTCGGAACACGTTCCTATGATGTCGCCTCCTCCCATCGATTCGTAGGCGTCGACGGCCGTATTAAGCATCTCAAGACGCCTGTTCGCAGACCAGGTATCCGTTGCTTCCGTAAGCTGAAGGCCTTTGCGTATGAACGGTTCGGCCTCTTCGGGATGTCCGAAATCGATCAGATCGGCTGCCGCCGTCAAGCACATCCCGACGGATTCGCGGCGGTCGAAGCGCGGCGAGTTAGAACGAAGACCGTTCAGATGCCTTGCGGCTTCGTCATATTGCTCGATAGGATCCCCGCCCTGTCCGGCGACTGCCGATGCCATCAGAAAGTAGATCTTCGCAAGCGTCCCCTCGTCCACTCCGGAGATGCCGGAATCCTCTGAAAGGGCTGCGGCGGTCTCGAGATCGTCTACGGCCGAAGTCCTGTATCCCATCAGATCCAGGATTCCGGCGCGGTCGACGAGGGTTTCGAGCAGCTCTTTCCGGTCGCCGGACTCCTCCAGTGCATTGACCCTCTCGTTGAGTTCATCCAGGCTCCTCTCCAGCTGAGGATCGACTTTCTCCATGAACAGACGCAAAGCATCGGTCGTATTTCTGGCCATCCCATCCTTGCAACCTATCATTAATAACATGAGCAATCGGGTGGACATGACTCATGAAAGGATCCTGGCGATTCACGACATCTCCTGCGTCGGAAGATGCTCGCTGACCGTCGCCCTCCCGATAATCTCTGCTGCAGGCCTCGAGTGCTCCTGCCTCCCTACGGCCGTATTATCCACCCATACCGGGGGATTCAAAGGCTTCACCTACAGGGACCTCACGGAGGATATGATCCCGATCGAGGATCATTGGAAGACCCTCGACCTGAAGTTCGATGCCTTCTATTCCGGATTCCTTGGTTCCTTCGAGCAGATCGATATCGTCTCCAAGCTTTTCGACGAGCTCTCGCACGACGGCACGACGATCTATGTGGACCCCGTCATGGCCGACGGCGGCAAGCTTTATGCCGTATTCGGTCCGGATTTCCCTGCCGGCATGCGCAAGCTCTGCGAGAAGGCCGATGTCATAATGCCGAACCTCACCGAGCTCTGCCTGATGCTCGGTCTCGAGTGGAAACCCGGTCCCTACACCCACGAATACATCGAAGAGATGCTCGAGCACGCCAGAGCATTCGGAGTCGGACGCGTCGTCCTGACAGGCGTGAGCTATGAGAAGGGGAAGCTGGGAGCCGTTTACAAGGACTTCGAGACCGGCGAGACCGGAGAGGTCATGAGATCCGAGATCCCCGGCTATTATCATGGAACCGGCGATGTCTTCGGTTCAGCGCTCGTAGGTGCCTGCGAATCAGGTCTTCCTCTGGACAAGGCGGTCGAGGCTGCCATCGATCTGACAGTTGGAAGCATCATCCGCACATACGATTCCAAGGAGGATATCAGATACGGAGTCAATTTCGAGCCCGGCCTGAAGGACTACGCAGCCGGCATCGCACTCGAACGCTCGGGATTCTCCATGCAGCCTGCTGTCAACGATGACGAGATACGCATCATCTCCTCTCTTGCATCCTCCATATGGAGCGAGGCCTATTCCGGAATAATCTCCGAAGGACAGATATCCTACATGCTGAAGCGTTTCCAGTCATTTGAGGCTATCAAGGACCAGATAGATTCGTCAGGATACACCTATCTTCTGCTCCGCTACGGAAGCGAGGCCGTAGGATACTGCGGATACGTCCCCGACGACCGCGGACTCTTCCTCTCCAAGATATACATCGCTTCAGGATGCAGAGGCATGGGGTTCGCCGAAAAGGTCCTGGAACACCTGAAAGCAGTCGCCACCTCCCTGGGCAAGGACATAGTCTATCTGACGGTGAACCGCGGGAATACGAAGGCCATCGAATTCTACCGCCACGAGGGATTCGAGATAGCAGAAGAAAGGGACGATCCCATCGGCGAAGGATACGAGATGAACGATTACGTGATGGAACTGAAGGCAAGCCGCTGATGTTCATACCGACGACCAGAAAGGAGATGGATCGCCTCGGATGGCGGGAGCCCGACGTGGTGCTGGTGTCCGGCGATACCTATACGGACAATTCGTACAACGGTACCGCGCTAGTGGGCCATTGGCTGTTGGACCATGGATTCAAGGTAGGGATTATAGCCCAGCCCGATATCTCATCGGGGGACGACATCTCCCGCCTTGGATCCCCCAGGCTGTTCTGGTCCGTCTCTGCCGGCTGCGTCGACTCGATGGTAGCCAACTACACTCCTGCCAAGAAATTCCGCAAGGAGGACGATTTCACTCCAGGAGGCGTCAACGACCGCCGTCCGGATCGCGCATGCATCGCATATACCAATCTGATCAAGAGGCATATCAAAGGCAGCCCGATAATCCTGGCGGGGATAGAGGCCAGTCTGAGAAGGATCGCCCATTACGACTTCTGGTCTGATTCGGTCAGACGGTCCATCCTCTTCGATTCCAAAGCCGACGCCCTCGTCTACGGCATGGGTGAGCTTACCAATCTCGATCTAGCACGGCGGATTCAGGCCGGCGAGGATTGGCGCGATGCTTATGGGATCTGCCGCATAGAATCATCGCCTCCGCCGGAATGCTCCGTCATCCCGTCCTACGAAGAGGTCTCCGATCGTTCCGATCGCCGCCCCTTCATGAAAGCCTATTCGATCTTCCGCAAGAACTCCGATCCCAAGACCGCACTTCCCCTCTGCCAACGCCACGGCGACAGGTGGCTTGTCCAGAACCGCCCCAGGAGGTTCATGACCTCGGAGGAGCTGGATTCGGCATATGGGAGCTCCTTCGAGAATGCGGTGCATCCGTATTATGCGAAGCAGGGCAAGGTGAAGGCCATGGAAACCGTCCGCAATTCCGTCACTACGCATCGCGGATGCTACGGAGACTGCTCTTTCTGCGCCATCTCTGTACATCAGGGAACCACCGTCGTATCGAGATCGAAGGGATCCATCATCGATGAGGTGCGTCGCATGGCATCGGCTAAAGGATTCAACGGGATCATACAGGATGTCGGAGGCCCTACTGCCAACATGTACGGCATTGAATGCGCCAAGAAGATCGCCAAGGGGCGTTGCGAGGACCGCAGGTGCCTAGGGGGTAGGCCTTGTCCGCATCTTCCCATAGATCATTCCGGACAAATCGATCTTCTGGATTCTCTAGTCGAAATCGACGGTGTGAGACGCGTATTCGTAAACTCGGGCATAAGGCACGACCTGATCGTGGCTGACCGCCGGAACGGATCCAGGTATCTGGACGATCTGGTTGCCAACCACGTATCCGGACAGATGAAGATCGCTCCCGAACACATATCCGACGAGGTGCTGGAGCTGATGGGGAAGCCGGGAAGCGGCGTCCTGCTTGATTTCAAGAACATGTTCGACCGTGCATGCAGGAGCATGCATCTCGACGAGTATCTAACATACTATTTCATGGCGGCACATCCCGGATGCACCGAATCTGACATGAGGGAACTGGCTGGATTCTGTTCCAAAAAGCTCTCGATCCGCCCTGAGCAGGTGCAGGTGTTCACGCCTACGCCATCAACCTATTCCACAGCGATGTGGTGGTGCGGCACGGACATCGACGGCCGCCCCATTCCCGTGGACCGCTCGATAGACGGAAGACAGCACCAGAAGGACATCGTCGCAGGGAGGAGGAATGCCCGGCGATCTCTCCGAGATGCTGACGGAACGTTGCAGACAGTACGTCGACCGGGTGGATGCGGACTTCGTGGCCAAGAAGGATTTCTATTATGCCTGGTCGATCGGCAACGGTTCCGCCATAGTCAGGATTTCCGATTATCTGAGAGGCGCTCCGGACGCTGTCCTAGCCGATTTCGGTGAGATGATCGTTCGCAGGGCCAAGGGGCTCACATGGTCCGAACCAGATTCCTTCATGTCCTATGTCTCATCGGACGAATACATCCTAACGCGTAGACCTGTATTCATCGGAAGAAGCAGGAATCTGCTGAGGACGGATGCGGGTGCCCACGCGTTCATACCGGATTCCGTCGACCGCCTGATCGACGTGGGGTTGCTATCCCCGTCGGACATCTGCAATTCCAGCTTCTCATGGACCCGCAGGGACAGCACCCGCCGTCTAGGATTCTGCAGCACCATGTTCCGTGTTGTCGGCATCTCATCAGCATTGGATTCATCGGATGTTTCCGATATCTTGAGAGATTATGTCGTATACCACGAGTGTCTCCATCTCCGCCAGGGATATCGTCCATCCGGCCGCGTGCATGATATGGAATTCAGAAAGTGGGAGCATTCATTCCCTGGTTGGCGCGAATGCGAGAAGCAGCTCCGCGCCCTTCACGTCCGTCGATGCCTGTGGCATCCTTTTATCCGTCATCGCCATGACCCCCTATGGAGCAGCGCGGATTCGTTTTCCACGGTACAGACGGCGATGTCGAGCTATCGATAGACCAGGTCAGGGAGCTTGCCTCCCGCGAAGACCCCGAGGGACTTTATGCGCTGGCCATGGCATATCTTTTCGGTTGGGATGTCGAGGCCGACGAAGACCGCGGATACGAGCTCCTGGAGAGGGCGGTGGATCTAGGCAACACCGATGCGATGGCCCTCATGGTCCGCCTCTATATGCAGGACGAGTATCAGGGCATCGACAACGAGCGCGCCGCCCAGCTTGCGGTGACCGCCGCCAAGGACGGCATACCGGAAGCCCAGCTTTACGCCGGTCTCGCCTATATGGACGGCATATCGGTCCCGCAGGATTATTCCGAAGCGGCGAGATATCTTTCGCTTGCAGCCAACCAAGGCGATCAGGAAGCCCGTACCGCCCTCGCGTTCCTCTATGAGAACGGATACGGCGTTCCCCGCGACGAAGCCAAAGCCCTCAAGATGTACCGCACAGCGGCACGGGGAGGCAGCGTCAACGCGATGTTCCACGTCGGAGTCTGCTATGAATTCGGAACGGGAACCGATATAGACCTCGACCAGGCCAAATCCTGGTATCTCAAAGGCGCCCAGGCCGGCGACGCCTTCGCCATGGAACGTCTCGGACATCTCATGATGAAGGAAGATCCCGAGTCCGGTTTCGAATGGTTCCTCAGGGCGGCGATGAACGGCGTCCCTACGGCGATGGGCACCGTCGGATTCTGCTATCTCGGGGGCACCGGTACAGCGGAGGATGTCGACGAAGCCCGCAAATGGCTGAAGATGGCTGCGGATAACGGCATCGAAGAGGCCGCCGAGGCTCTCAAAGACCTCGGGCGACCTTCGAATTCCCGGTTCCTTTGAGGGATATTATCAATCCCGACAGGGTCATCGCTATTCCCAGAACCGATACCGCAGTCAACGGCTCTCCCAGGAACACCACCGAGGCGGCAACTGTGATGACCGGCATCAGATAGATGTAGACGCTCGTGCTGACGGCGCCCATCTTCTTGATGACATAGCCCCACATCACGAAGCATATTGCGGAAGCCCCCAATCCGAGGAAGAGCAGATGCCCGAGCGTGATCGGATCCGCAAGCGCACCGAAATCCGGATCGAATCCCATCGCGCAGGCGAAGGGGATCATGAACAGCAGCCCGTAGAAGAAGCATCTTCTCGTGACCTGTATCGTTCCGTATCCGTGCCTCTCGATCCTCTTGAGTATTATCGAGTAGATGGCCCAGACGAATGCGGCGAGCAGGGCGAGGACATCCCCTACGATATTCACCTGCACATCCTCACCTCCGAACGATATTAGCGATATTCCGACGATGGAAATGACGAAGCCCGCGAAGAAGAAACGGCCAAGCTTCTCCTCGCCCTTCAACAGTATCTTCGATAGGATCGCCGTGAAGAAGGGCACCACGGCGACGATGACTCCTACGTTGGAGGCCAAAGTGTATGTCAAAGCTATGTTCTCTAGCAGGAAGTAAAGGCAGACGCCGGTCAATCCTGCGGCTGCGAACTCGAGCTCCTGTCTCCGATCCTCTATCCTCAGCATGTGAGGGCATATGACCAGCAGCGCCACGAATCCGATGAAGAATCTGAGAACCAGTATCTCTATCGGAAGGAAATCCTCAAGAAGGATCTTGGTGGAGATGAACGTGAGTCCCCATATTATGACAGTCAGCAGAGCGATCGGATGCCCTGCCATGCTGCTGTGGTCCATGGAAGGCCGACATCGGTATCGTACTTATATCCGAGTCTCGAGAACTCCAAAAACGGTCATCGCAACCCGCAACAACGATATTATAGAATCGAATTCCCGTCCGATACGATGACCAGCGGAGATTCTCTCGAGCACGAAGCCCTTGAAGGCGATATGAACGCCCAGTACCAGCTCGGAATACAGTACCTGTACGGCACGAACGTGGAGAAGGACACTGCAAAAGCGGCCGAGTGGTTCTCTCGCGCCGCGGCGCAGGGCCTGGTCCCCGCCATCCGCGAGCTGGGGATCCTCACGACAGCGGGTGACGGCGTCGATCCCGATCCCGAGAAGGGGGCCGTCCTCCTCGGCAAAGCCGCCGACGAGCTCGATCCCAGCGCCATGTACCACCTTGGGATAATGTTCGAGAAGGGCATAGGCGTTCCGTGCGACATGCAGAAGGCCGTCAGGCTGCTCGCCTATGCTGCAATGATGGGATACCCCGGAGCAGACATCGATGCTCAGCGCCTCGACGACATCCTCACCGAGGAGCGCAACAGGAAACTGAAGTCCCGTCCCGTAATCAAGCTCCAGCTCTCCGATGCGGATGTCGAGGCAGCATGCTGTGCTAAGATGCTCGAGGATCTGCTCGACCAGTACATGGTGTTCACCGAGAGCGAAGAAGGCCCCGCACTGCTGGGAGACGATGCAAACGGCATAGAGAACGTGTTCCATGCCTGCCCCTACTGCGGAGCGAAGATCGAGATAGTCCCAAGGGACAAGAAGTATTTCGGATGATCAACCCTTTGGCCCGTTGTCATCGGCTTCGGGCCTTCTTATCTTCATCAGGAATTCTATCGCATTAGGACAACCGAGCTCTGCTGAAAGTCTGGCGAGACCGACGCCTCTTCTCTCGCTTCTCTCTACGCCTTCCCCGTTGTAGTACATGAGTCCGATCATGAAGATCGCCAACGGGTTCCAGGCCTCCGCATTTATCACGAAGAGCTCGCGGGCACGGCGGAAATCCTGAGAGACCCCCGTTCCGGAATAGTACATCATCGCCAGGGTCATCATCGCATCTGGATCCCTGCGGTCTGATGCCGCTATAAGCATCCTGGAAGCGAGTTCCGGATCCTTTTCGACGCCGTCGCCGTTCAGATACTTCGATCCAACAAGATACAGGGAGTGGGGATCCCCCATCTGCGCCGCTTCGGTGTAGCATGCCATCGCCTTGGATTCGTCCCTTTCCGTTCCCAGTCCGGTCTCGTACATGCGCCCCAGATTGAATTTTGCATCGAGATTGCCCTGGGCGGATGAAGCCTTGAAGAGCCTGAACGCCTCGGCTGGATCGCGCCTTACACCCCATCCGTTGAAATACAGTATGCCGAGATTGCATTGCGCGGCAGCATGGCCGTGATCGGCGGCCAGCATGTACCACTTGGCGGCTTCCATCTTGTTGACCCTGATCCCCTCGCCCTTGTCGCACATGTATCCCAGACCGTACTGCGCTTCGGCATAGCCCTTGTCGGCTGCGGCACGATACCATCTGATGGCTTCCTTCTTGTCTTCATGAACGCCTATCCCATAGCATTTCAAGAATCCGAACGTGTATTGTGCTGCAGGAATTCCGGAATTCGCCGCATTCTCCATCAGTTCTGCAGCCTTGGAAAGATCCCTTTCTATGCCTTGTCCCTCGTAGTACATTCTTCCGAGCAGGTACTGGGCTTCTGCGTCTCCGCGCTCGCTTCTGGCGCTAAGTTCGTAGAACGAGGGACCATTCATGTCTACACATTCCTGGCAATGAATCGCTACTCGTTGTCTTAATACTTTATAATCGGCGATTTGTCAGGATACGTATGCCCATATAGAGCCACCTTCGTATCAGGATTGAACACGTGTCCAATCCACCGATGAAAGGATGCCATTTTTAATAGTAGCCAAGGCCATCTGTGCAACGATGACCAAAGACATCAGTGAATCTGCTGGTGGAGACTACACCAAGGATGAGGCGATATCGATCATCAACCGGACTATCGATAGGAAGACCGGCGAGATAGAGGCATTCACCAAGAAACTGCCGCGTCTCAGGAACAAGGAACGCATAGAGGCCACGAAGGAGCTAATATCATTCCTACAGGCGGATGTGGATTCCTACAAACTAGTTCTAGCCGATATGACCGGCGATCCCTCGCGCGCAGAAGGCGTCGATCCGGATGCCGAGCCTGCCCAGACGCCTTCATCGTACAACGATTACATCGAGGGTCTCGACAAGGAAGCTCTGGACGATGAGCTCGCTGCCGAATCCATACGCGCCGACTACTGCGATGCCGTGCTCCGCGACATCTGCATCGGCATAGGAGAAGGGGCGCTAGAATCAAAGAAGATGATCCGCGCCATGCTCGATGATCCTTTTGCTCTTGAGCAGATCGGACAGATCATATTCTCGGACGAATACCTTCACGATCTCTTCAAGTCCATAGCTGCGGAAAATTCCAAGAAGAAAAAGAAGAAGAAAAAGAAGGACTGAAGATGCCCCCTAGCAAGTACGAGCGCGAACTGAGGTTCATAGACGCCGAGGTAAAGCGCCTGAAGTATCAATATCAGATGCTCTCCGAAACGATGCCTGCTGATCCCGCCGAAGCCTCCGACAAGGCCGCCAAGGCCATGGCCATGCAGGAGGAGATCCGCTCCCTCGAGGCCAGACGTGCGGAGATAGAGAAGTCATTCGTGGATGCGGGAATGGATCTCCCCGATATCGGTAGAAGCATGAATGCGACGGTCCACAACGCAAGCGGATTCGAGGTCCATTCACCCGAGGAGGCGGAGGCATTGGCAAAAGCCATGGTATCGGAAAAGCCGGAACCGGAGACGAAGAAGGTCACCGAGACCGACATCTCTTCGGAGATCGAGGACATCACCGATGAGCTGATGGCCCTCGAGATCAAGATGGTCCGTGCGGAGATTGACGGAGACGACGAAACGCTCCAGAAGCTCAGGATGATGCATTCTTCCCTGCGCTCCAGAAGAGATGCCCTCGTCCAGTCCGCCAAGGACATGAAAGCCGAGAAGGCCGGTTCCGCATCAACGGAACGCATAGAGGCCCTCGAGGCGGACAACCGTGCGCTCCGCGCCCAGCTTTCCGACGTCAGGACCGATCTGCAGGATGTCAAGGACACGCTCAGGCTCATAGTGGACGCTCTGGGCTTGGACCGCGAATGAAACCCTCGGAGGGGGGCCGACCCTCCCTCCGATACCTCTATCAGGCTTTTGATCAGCTCTCCGGTTCTTTGAAGCCAGAATTCCCTGTCGCAGACGATGACGAGCCGCTTCTTCGCCCGTGATACTGCGGTATTGATGACCTTCAGCCCTATGGACGTGAAGCTGCTGGAGAAGCGAAGAGGCACATCTCTCGTGAGCAGCCTGCAGTCCGCGATGCTGATCACGACCGTATCCCATTCCCTGCCCTGGGAACCATGTATCGTCATCACGCTGTCCCTGTACCTGCGAGGGACGCATGATTTGAGCAACGAGCATTGGACAGAATACGGCGAGAGAACGCAGACTTCCTTGGGATCAGGGGATTCCGCTTTCAGATAATCGGATACGGCTCCTGCTTCCGCCGAGTTCTCCCTGGCCTTCCTGCGCTCGCACACGGCATCGATGCATATCATCTCCAAATGGGATCCCGGCACACCGGTCAGACCGTTCCTGTAGACATGCCTGTCTAGAACCTCGGCCAGATTCGAGCCGAACCTCCTGGTGCGTGTGAGATCGAAGCGTACCGTGGATTCGAACAGGGGTTCCTCGCCATTCAGGAATGCTCTGCGCGATTCATCGATGCCGCGTGTCAGCATCCTCTCGCATTCCAATGCCGGCAAAGACCAGATGAAGGCGTCATCCATCCTTCCGCCTTCACGAGCCCATCTGCGCAGATCGTCTTCATCCAGCTCGGATACTGGCGGCAGCTGCATATGGTCGCCTAGCATCACCACAGGCACGCCGTTGCTGAAAAGAGCGAGAGCCTGCACTAGTCCGCAGTATCCTGCTTCGTCCAGGAAGATGCGATCGACATCCAGCTCGATCCTTCCGTCATCCTCAGAACCCTTCGGTCTGAAGCGGGAGATGAACTGCTGCGGCGTCGCCGCGATGATCCGGGCTTTCGCGATACGGCACGAGGAAGTTGATGTTCTGAGGGCGTCCGCCTCCTCCTCGAGTTGGGTCGAAAGCGACATCATATCCCCCAGAGTCATCTCCGAGTACTCCCTGATCTGGGCGGCGGGCCTCCTACGTTCGAAGATGCAGTCTTCTATGGCCTTCAGCTGTTCCTCGGCCGTCATGTCTCCATCCTCGAGAATGTCCGCGGTTTTCCTGCGCATCCTGCAGACGGCTACTATCGAATCTATGCGGGCTTTCAGGTCCGGACGGGCCTCTGCTGCTTCGAGGAGACTCCATGAGTCGATCCCGGCTTCTTTCAGATCATCTAAGTACTCCTTTATCTGGTCGGCCATCCTCTCGTATATGGCCTCCTCGATGTTCTCCAGGGATTCCATTGTCCTGTCGAGCAGACGTTGGACCTGCCTGTCCTCGCACATTTCGGGATGTTCCCTGTTGAAGCGCTTCGAAGGGATCCCGAGCCTGATGACATCCCCTCTCTCGTCTGGCGGAATGACTGAAAGGATGCCTTGCAGAACCTGTTCAACCGAATTGTTTGTTGGTGCGAACACCGCTATGCTCTCTCCTGCCGCCAGACAGCCTCTTATGGCCGAGGCAAGCACGAATTGCGTCTTTCCTGTTCCTGGAGCGCCCCAGACATATGCCGCCTTGGCTTTCAGCATCCCTTCCGCGGCGATCTCCTGTTCCCGCGAAGGGACGCCCATATCCGGATAAGATGCATCGATGTCGCTCCTCACCGAGTGAGGCATTCCAATTAGCTTCCCGTATCTCCTATAGAAGTCGCCAGCCGATGCTATCAGGAACTTCATATCCGTGAGGATGGAAATCTCTGTACCTGGATCGGTCATCTCCTCGAGAGCTTCGATCCCGGGCCTGACCAGGATGGTCTTGGTTATCTCATCGTAGCGGCTGAAGTCGGACTGCTCCTCGCTGAGAATCCTTCTTCCGATACGTAGCATTAGTCCGGCAGTATCCGGCAGAAGCGATGGGATATGAAGAATCGCATAGTCGTCATGGACATCCGACGACTCTACGCGGATCTCCGATACGCCTTTGGGAGGATCCGTCACCCATTGCATATCCTCCAGATAGCTGTACAACGCCTTGGAGGAAGCGGATATTGCCGATGAGATCGATTCCCCGTTCATGAGGGAGTCTCGGCGTTTTTCTTTTAATACCGAGACGTCCCGGATGACGTTTTGATAAACTTAGATCGGATCAACTGTAGAAGCTCGACCAGTTGGATTCCTCTATATCCTTGTCGTCGAATGTTGGGACGTTCTCTGTGAAGCGCTCCCAATCCGCCGGCTCCCTGGAGAGGACCACGAACGAGTTGCTGCCGGTATCGAACTTTATTGCGTCCGGCGAGACCATGATCTTCACATTGAACAGCATGCTGAAGTTCATGTCGCGATAGTCTCCGTCCGGATCCGCAACGGTGCGGTCCCTGCGCAGACTGTTGATCTTTATCGTCTTGGTCCCGAACAGACCCTTCTTTTTCTTGGTGACCCTGTCGAGGCAGTATCCGTCGCCCAGATCGAGCGTCCAGAACTCCACATCATTCTCTTCCTCAGGCACCTCTGTGCGGGTCCAGCCTGTGTAGTCGTCCTTGCTGGTCCCGGCATAGATCCTGTATTGGGTCTCCTTGGTCAACATGGCGTCACGTTTCTCCCCGCCTCTCCATGAATGGTTCGGCGCAGATTATCCTTGAACGAGGGTCATGTCTATAACACTTCTGAAGGTAGTTTCCGAATCTGTTGACATATGATCCGTCTCTCCGTTCTGTTTTGAAATCCATTATCTATCCGAAAACAGTTCAGGGAATCATGTTTGTTGACGCCTGCAGCAAGGCATCCGAATTCACGAGACCCGTCGTCGTATCCACAAGACACCAAGACGGTTCCGTCCATACCGAGATCGGTTCGTTCATCGTGGTGAACCGGGAAGGATGGGTGCTCTCAGCAGGCCACACCTACGATTCTTTCGTGAAGTTCCAATCCGATCTGAAGAAGGCGGAGGAGATCAGGGAGCTGAACGAGTCAAGGTCCTCCACACCCGGGGCCCCCAGCTCACAGATCAAGCTCGACCCCACTCTGATAACCAATCATTCCTTCTGGTGGGGATGGGACGGAGTCCGCATGACGAATGTCGCCGTCAACAGGCAGATCGATCTTATGATCGGCAAGCTCGAGCCATTCGATCCCTCGTGGGTGTCCGAATATCCGGTATTCTGCGATCCGGATCGGATCCGCCCCGGCACCAGCATATGCCGTTCAGGATTCCCGTTCGTGTCCATCGGAGCCAAATGGGACGATTCGTCCAAGACATTCCAGATTCCCCGCATATCGTCCAAGGATGCGATATTCCATAACGACGGCATGCATACGCGCACGGTCACTTACGAAAAGTCCGTCGACGGTCACGATCGCATCTATGTAGAGACATCGACTCCCGGACTCAAAGGCCAGTCCGGAGGCCCGATATATACAACGAAGGGGCACATATACGCCATGCAGGTCAGTACGGCGCACATCCCCCTCGGTTTCCAGCCCACCTTCGAATCAGATGGAAGGACTTTCGTCGAGAATCCCTTCCTCAACGTGGGACTCGGAGTTCATGTGAAGGTCCTGAGGCAATTCATGGATGAGAGGAATGTCAGATACGATGCCGAGGGCGATGAATCCGGTTTCAGGATCGTGGAATGATGGATGAACCGCTTTACAAGGTGTCTACAGCATGCACGCTCTCCCAATATCAGAGGTACAACCGCACCGTCCAGCGCTATATCTCCAAGGTCAATCTCCGCATCTGGGCGGTCGTGGCCCTCGATGTCGCCGCAGGGGCAGCATTCTCCGTCCTGTTCGGTTCCCCGTTCCATATGGTATTCTTCGTCGCGATCGGCGCCCTCTATGCATGGATGTCGTTCCGCCAGCTCAGAAAAGCGGAGATGCTGCAGTATCAGCAGGAGCAGCTCGCCGGTACCATAACGTATCTTTTCTTCAAGGACCGCTTCGCCATTCAGACGCAGGAGTTCTCGGCCGAGTATCCGTACAGCTCGGTCAAGACGGTCATCGACGTGCCGGAAGCATTCTACATCATGATATCTGACAGCACTGGAGCGATAGTCCCAAAGGAGGACTGTCCGGAAGGTCTCGAATCTTTCTTAAGGTCTTTACCTATCAAAGTAATACAGAGGCCTGTCTCCGTTAAATACTGAGGGATGCTCGATCCATCATGAGATCCGAAGATCCCGAGGATGCGGCATCGATATGCAGAGTTCTTTCGGAGCCCAATAGGATCCGCATCATGCGCTGTCTACTGCAGGGTCCGCTCTGCACCGAGGAGATTGCAGACTATCTCGATATGAGCAATTCCAACACCTCTCGTCACGCCTGCATACTATGCAGATCCGGGCTATTGGATAGCGAATTCCGTGGCAAGACGAGATATTTCTCGGTCTCCCCTCGTGCGGAAGATATAATCTCCTCCATTACAGCATCCTGCCTGGGAAGGCAGGAATGACTCCATGCATTCGAAAAAGACTTTTACCGCATCTACTTGGACATTGTCATGATGGGGATGTTCTGTCCGAGATGCCATGCGCTCGTTTCGCCTACAGACAACCGGTGTAGGTCGTGCGGGACATCCCTGGACAAGATGGTGGAAAGCACCCAGTCAGTCCTGGATTTCGCAGATGAGAGGAGGCCTGCCCGCAAGGAACCGGAGATCGAGGAGACTCCGGAAGCGCCCTTCCTACCATACAAGCCCCGCGGATGCCAGCTGGATATCATCCATGACATGGTCACCGCCCTCGACAACGGCCGCCACTTCGTTATGGAATCGGGGACAGGTACCGGGAAGACGATCATCGCCCTGTCTGCGGGTCTAGACCATGCTACTCGCTCGGGCAAGAAGATTGTCTATCTGACCAGAACCATCTCCCAAAGCGACCAGGTCATGAGGGAGCTCCGCTCCATCTCCAAAATCAAGCCGGTGCGCGGCATCGCCATAACAGGAAGGGCGAAATCCTGTCCGCTGTTCCGCGGGATAAGGGATTACGACAATATCCCCTCTCATGTCCTCTCTATGATGTGCGAGGATGCGAGAGAGAAGAGCCGTCACGGAAAGGCCGGCGGATGCAGATACTTCGACAGAGTGGAATACTCGTTGCCGCAGATCCGCGAATTCGTGGAGACGCAGTTCCCGACCTCCGACGAATTGGACTCCTTCTGCGTCAGGATGCAGGCCTGCCCTTACGAGGCTAAGAAGGCTCTGATGAAGGAGGCCTTGGTTGTGGCCGCTCCCTATGTGCACATTCTGGATCCGGACATCAGAGAGAGTCTGATGACCAATCTCGATCGTCCCGGGGATCCCGAATCCCTCCTGATAATCGTCGACGAGGCCCACAACCTGGTTGATGCGGCCCGCGACAGCGAGACCTTCCGCATAGAGCGCTCCATGGTGGATGCGGCTATAGACGAATGCTCCACATTCAGGCATCCTCCTATCGTATGGGGCGACGTGGATCTCAAGAATTTCCTTATTTTTCTTAAATCATGCATCCGCGCTATCGCCATAGATCTCATACCCATGGGCTCGGACACTGCGGTCATCGAAGGGCCCGTGCTCGAAGATAGGCTCAAGGAGAAATACGGGATGAAGCACGATGACCTATCCGATGCGATAGACACCATGCTCGAATATGGAGAAGCTAGAACCGATTCCCTCTTGGAAGCGGGAGAGAACCGCGTCTCCGATGTACAGACCGTCGCATCCTTCCTGCAGTCTTGGGTATGCTCTTCAACCGATCGCTTCGTCCGCACCGTCAAGGCTGACAAGGAGGGGGAATACCTAAGGGCTTGCTGCATAGATCCCGTCGAGATATCGAGATTCCTCAACTCGACTAAAGGGACCGTCCATATGTCGGGGACGCTGCAGCCGTTGGACCAATATGCACGCGTGATCGGGCTTTCGTCCAATTGCACGTTCCGCAAGTATCCGTCCCCATTCCCTCCAGAGAACCGGAAGGTCGTCTACACTCCGAACCTCACCACGAGATGGCAGGCGCTCAAGGACGATCCTTCTTTGAAAACCAAATTGGAGAGAACCATAGCCGATCTCTGCAACTCAGTAGAGAAGAACACGCTCGTGTTCTTCACATCCTATGCGAGCATGGCTTCCATGAGGGGATACATGGAATCTCATGTCGAGAAGCGCCTCTATTGGGAGGAGTCGCGCAATCCGCAAAGGAACGCATCCAATCTTTCCTCGTTCCGCTCCCGCAGGGACGGGGTTCTTTTCTGCGTCATGGGAGGGAAGTTCGCCGAAGGAATAGATTTCCCGGGGGACGAGCTCTGCTTCGCAATCATAGTAGGGATCCCCTATCCTCCCCCATCCCCTGAGCTGAAAGCGATGAGCGACATGTTCGACGCCAAATACGGTCAGGGCAAAGGTTGGCTCTACTGCTCAGCCGTTCCGGCCCAGAGGAAGATGAAGCAGGCGATAGGACGTCTCATTAGAACCGAAACGGACAGAGGCATGGCCGTCATACTCGATGACCGCGCATCTAGATTCGCTCGCGAGCTGGATGCCGTCAGATCCGAGGATCCGGTAGGGGATGCTGCGAGATTCTTCTCCAAGTAACTGAGCAAATGATTAATAACACCTGAAAATACTCGGTAATTGACCAGCATATGCCACTAATAAACGTCCTTTGTGATGTCAAGATTTGGATTCTCATCGGTATCGTACTGGCCCTGTCGGTAGGATTCGAGAACTCAAATGCTTCGACGATCCTGATGTTCGTGCTCATAGCACAGATGGCCGTATCGCTGGATGGTATCCAGTTCAAGAAGGACGACTTCAAGCACTACGACAAGGAGATAATATGGAACCTCCTGTTCTGCTTCGTCTTCAACACCGGACTCACCCTCCTGTGCGGCCTATGCTTCATCGACGACAGCCACCTCTGGACGGGATGGGTCATGCTCTCATCCGTTCCGTGCGGTGTCTCCGTGGTGGTGGCCACCATAGTCATGCGCGGAGATGCCAAGCTGTCCGTATTGTCTCTGACTATCATCTACATCTGCGCCATCGCGCTCACTCCTCTGATAACCAAGACCCTGCTCGGAGATTCGGTGAATCCGCTCGAGGTTCTGAAGTACATCGTGCTGTTCATAGCGGTGCCTTTCGCCCTGTCGTTCCTTGTGAGACGGTTGCACCTCAAGAGGACCGTCAAATCAGTCTTCATCAACCTGATGATGCTCTTCATGGTGTTCATCGGTCTGGGAAGCAGGCGCGAGTTCATCTTCAGCGACTTCGATGTTGTCATGCTTCTGATCCTGGCCTGTGTCTTCAGGATCTTCATCGCCAGCTTCGCGCTCCTGTTCTTCTTCAAGAAGAAGGGCGTCAAGAGGGAGGACTCCGTCGTCTATCTATCCATGGCGGCATGGAAGAACTCTGGAATGTCCATATCCATGACCATGGCCCTGTTCGCCGCCACCATGCCCGATGCGGTTCTCCCTTGCGTTGTATCGCTCGTGATGGAGGCAGTCTGGTTCGCTGTGATGTCCAAGGTCATCGAGAAGGTCTGGCCCATCTCCGATGAGGACGTCAAGGCGGAAGCGGAAGCCCGCGCAGCCTGATCCAAACACCAGGCCCTCCGACTCTGAAGCCGGAGGACCGAATCCCTTATTTTTCGCATCGAGACGGGATTGCTTCGATTCCTGCTCGATAGATTCTTTTATATCGGTAACCGCAATCGCCCTGCCGAGCGGGGATAGCCAAGCGGCCTACGGCGCCGGTCTTGAAAACCGGTGGAGAATCTCCCCGGGGGTTCAAATCCCTCTCCCCGCGCCTTTTGAAATCCGGATGATCGCTGACCGATGGTGTATCCGATAATGACAGTTCGTCTAAGATATTTCTTAGCCGAAGCCGCTATTCTTCAATACGAGAACCCATTTGACTTCGGGACAGACCGGATGATGATTGCTCGAAGCTGATCTGTGATGAGCCCTATGAGTCCTGACGGTGTCCCTATCATTCATCCTTGTATGAGGACATCCCGGTGTATCCCATGAAATCGGACAGCTTCATGCCGTCCTCCCAGCGCATGATGTAGTACCCGTTGCTGGAGACCTCGAGCTTCGGTATGCGCCTGTAAAGGACATCGTGCCTTCCCCTGTAGCGATGCTCCGAGGGGATCGTGAAGAGTCTCCAAGGGTCTCCGCGCTGCGATTTGAGTCTGTAGGCATAGATCGGAACGAGATGGGAGCGGCAGCATTCTGACAGCATGGCATCCGCCTGTTCGGAAAGACGCTGATTCTTGCTGAAATGTAGCACGTCCTCGGACGAGCTCTTTACCTCGATAGGGAACGAGAAATCCCATCTCAATGCGACGAGGTCCACTCCCAGCGAGCCCGCTGCACGGATGACCAGGAAAGGATCGTTGAGCATGGAGTTGTAATTGACCGTCTCCATGGCATTGCAGGTCTTGACCATCTTGGCGATGGCTTTGACGTCACCGGCCAGCAATGCTTTCAGTTCGCGTTCGTATACGTCTCCAGGCGGTGCCATTTCCCTTCCTGGATGTCGATTCCCCTTACGTTATTTAAACGAAATCAGGGGGTCTCCGAAAAACCCCCGATTCATCTGGCGTACGGGACGATGACCCTTATGCCGTCGAGATCCACGCCGCAATCGCTGAAGATGGGATCGACGATCTTCGTGCTGTGAACGATGTAGCTGCTGTGGTCGCACCTCTTCATGATGCACAGCTTCCCATCGGGAACCGAATCTGCGATGAGGCGCGTGTCCTTCGGATCTATGCAGTCCCTGCTTCCGGCAACGACCGTGACGGGGCACCTGATCTTGGAAAGATTCTCGGCTGTGATGTGGGGCTCCTCGAGCATCATCCTTTCGCGCGGATCCTTCGCTCCTCTGAGCTTCATTATCGATATCGACAGCCCGTGCAGAGCGGAAGGGGTCGTATTCGCTCCGCAGACGAACAGCCGCGAAGGAACATCAGGATTGTCGATGGCGAAAAGCAGTGCGACGATGCCCCCGTCGCTGAATCCGCAGACCACGGGCTTCTCTATCTTTAGCTTCCTGATGAATTCGGCGAGATCGTCGGCCATGTCAGCGTAATGGTACTGCCCGTCGAGAGGGGGTGAGCTCTGGCCGTGTCCCCTGGAATCGGGCAGGTACACGGTGAACGCCTGCTCCAGATAGTCCACAGCGCGATCGAATATCGTATGGTCCTCGCAGTTGCCGTGGAGCATTATGAGAGGAGGAGAACCCTTCCTCTTGCATCTGATCTCGTAGTAAATCGAGATCCCGTTGGTGGTCACTCTCATGCGATCTACACGATGCGGGGAAGGTAAATAGTTTTTTAGGAATGACTAATAAAGTTTGTCGGGGCGATGCCCCGGGTATGTTCAGGGAGAGAGCCTTGCCGGATCCCTCGGGAACAGGATGGCCTCGCGGATGTTGGGAAGGTCGAGGGCCTTGACGAGCAGCCTCTCGATTCCGATTCCCCAGCCGCCGTGCGGAGGCATCCCGTACTTGAATGCCTCGAGATAGAAGGCGAAGTCCTCGGGATCGAGTCCCTTCTTCTCCATCCTCTGGACGAGCCGGTCGTACCTGTGCTCCCTCTGGCCTCCGGAGGAGATCTCCTGACCCTTGTAGTCGAGGTCGAAGCTGAAGGAGTAGGGAGTCCCGTCCTTCTCCATGATGTAGAAGGGCTTGGCCTCCTCGGGGTACTCGGCGATGAAGTAGAGATCCTGGCCCTTGGCGGCCATGTGCTCCCCTACGATCTTCTCGCCCTCGGTTCCGAGGTCGTCTCCCTCTTTGAGAGGAAGGCCGGCATCCTGGACGATCTTAAGGCATTCGCTGTACGTCAGTACGGGGTAAGGCCTGGAAGGGACGACGATCTCCTTTCCGAGGACCTCCAGCGCCTTGGCGCCGCGCTCCTTGAGGCCCTTGAGCACATGGTCGACGATCTCCTCGATCATTCCCATGACCTCCTCCTCGTTCTCGATCCAGGACATCTCGCCGTCGAAGGAGATGAACTCGGTGACGTGGCGGTTGGTGTTGGACTGCTCGGCACGGAACGCGGGTCCGATCTCGAATACACGGTCGAGACCGGTGGACATGAGGATCTGCTTGTAGAGCTGTGGGGACTGCGCTAGATACGCAGGCCTGTCGAAGTACTGGACCTTGAACAGCTCGGCTCCACCCTCCGCACCGGCTGCGGAGATCTTGGGTGTGAAGACCTGCTCGAAGCCGTTCTCGCGGACGGCCTCCTCGATGAGCTGCACCATGAGGGATTTGAGCTCGAATATCGCACGGACCTCGGGCTTCCTGAGATCCATGAAGCGGTGGTTGAGCCTGGTATCCATCTCGACGTTGACCTTGTCGACGACACCGAGAGGGAGCGGAACGGCCGCAGGAGAGATTACCTCTGCGGCGGACGGAATGATCTCCCATCCCGTTGCGGTCTGATTGCTCTCCTTGACTTCGCCGGTGATGCGGACGACGGTCTCGCGGGAGAGTCCTGTCAGCATGGCGAAGAGCTCGGGATCGATCTTCTTCTTGGGCATCGTGATCTGATAGCATCCGTCGCAATCGCGCATAGTGATGAACGAGATGCCTCCGAGATTCCTGATGTCCTGAACCCATCCTCCGACTGATACGGTTCCGTCGCCGACGGCGACCTCGGAGGATTCCTTTATTATAGGCATGTCCGGAGTGAAGAAAGGCGCGTAAATAAGGGTAGCGTGGAAAAGGGGTTTGTCCGGCCGGAGCCGGAGGTTCACTTGGCCTTGCCCTGGTTGGCGACGGCTTCCATCTTGGACCTGAGGGCATCCTGGTCGCCGAGATATCTCTTGGAGACGACATTGAAATCCCTGTCGAATTCATATACCAACGGGACTCCGGTGGGGATGTTGACGCCTACGATGGCATCGTCGGACAGCCCCTCGAAGACCTTCACCAGTGCCCTCAGTGAGTTTCCGTGGGCCGTTATCAAAACGCGCTCTCCATTCATCATCCTGGGTTTGATCTCGGATTCGAAGTACGGTACCGCACGAGCTACGGTATCTGCAAGACATTCTGTCAATGGGAGATCGGAAGCGGGTATCCCGCGATAGGGGGTCTGAAGCGCAGGATTCCTCTCGTCCGCGACATCCAATGCAGGAGGGCGCGTCGCATAAGATCTCCTCCATATCTTGACCTGGTCCTCTCCATACTTCTCCGCAGTCTCAGACTTGTTGAGACCCTGCAGGGCTCCGTAATGGCGCTCGTTCAGCTTCCAGCTCTTGATCACCGGGAGCCAAGCGCGGTCCATCTCGTCCAGTACGATCTGCTGCGTGTGTATGGCCCTCTTCAGAAAGGAGGTGAAGCAGACATCGAAATCCATCCCCTCGTCTCTGATCATCCTGCCGGCGGAGGCCGCCTCTTCGCGCCCCTTCTCGGAGAGCTCGACGTCGGTCCAGCCTGTGAACAGGTTCTCCTTGTTCCAAACGCTCTCTCCGTGACGGAGGAGCACCAGGGTCATCTTGCCGTCCATGTTATCTGCTCTCCGTATTATCCGCACGTATTTGATGTCAATCGACGGTTGGAGCTTCCCTGTGAATGCCAGTATATAAAGAGCCCTACCCGACATTTTTAATATTGACGTCACTGTTAGGCGGTACAATAATTCCTTTCTTTAAGGTGTCAAAATGTCTGAAGAGAAAGTCACAGTGTCCGTCATCAAGGCGGATGTAGGATCCGTTGTCGGACACTCCAGGCCCCACCCGGAGATGCTGCAGGCCGCCAGGGACATCCTCAAGGATGCCCAGAAGGCCGGCACCATCGAGGACTTCTATGTGACCCGCGTCGGAGACGACATCAACCTGTTCATGTCCCACTACAAGGGAGAGGGGAACAAGGATGTCCACGGCGCCGCATGGGAGTGCTTCCAGAAGGCCGCCAAGATCGCCAAGTCCATGAAGCTGTACGCCGCCGGCCAGGACATCCTCACCGACGCGTTCTCCGGCAACGTCAAGGGAGCCGGACCCGGCTCCGCCGAGATGTCCTTCGTCGAGAGGGGATCCGAGCCGATGCTGTTCTTCATGGCCGACAAGACCGAGCCCTCCGCGTACACCCTGCCCCTGAGCAGGATCTTCCTCGACCCCTTCACCACCACCGGCCTCGTCATCGATGCCAGGGCCAAGAAGGGATTCGATGTCGAGATCCAGGACGTCATCGGCCACAAGAAGGTCGTCATGTCCTCCCCCGAGGAGACCCTCAGCATCCTGAGCCTCCTTGGAGACACCTCCAGATACGCCATCAAGAGGATCTGCTCCAGGGCCGGTCTCGGACCTGCAGTCGTCGTCTCCACTGACAAGCTGAACCTCACCGCCGGGAAGTACATCGGAAAGGACGACCCCGTGTGCGTCTGCCGCTGCCAGTCCGGTCTGCCCTCCGTCGGAGAGTACACCCAGCCCTTCGTCAACACCATGCTCGTCGCCGGCTGGATGAGGGGATCCCACTACGGTGCGTTCTACCCCTGCTCCCCCGAGGATTCCGACCCCGTCTACTTCGACGGACCCCCCAGAATATGCTGCCTCGGATTCCAGCTGAACGAGGGCAAGTTCCAGGGACTCGAGCCCCAGGGCGCCAAGGGAGGAGAGCACATCCCCGTCGACTTCTTCAAGAGCGACACCTTCGACGCAGCCAGGCAGAACGCGGTCAAGGCCAGCAGGCTCATGAGGAGCCAGGGCCCGTTCATGCCCTCCATCCTCGGACCCGAGGAGATGGAGTACACCTCGAGGCCCGAAGTCCTCAAGGACCTCGTCAACCGCTTCGAGGACCTCTGATGAAGGCTCCTGTCGTAGTGGTCAACTTCAAGGCATACCAGGAGGCGGAGGGCGACAGGGCCTTCCGCCTCGCAAAGGTCTGTCAGAAGGTCTCCATCGAATCAGGCGTTCCGATGGCCGTCTGCCCGCCGCACCTGTGGCTGGCAGGCATTGCCCGGATCCTAGAGATCCCCGTCTATGCTCAGAGCGTCGACCCGTTGCCTTCCGGAGCCGGCACAGGCTATATCACCCCGTCCATGCTCCATTCCACCGATACTTCGGGAACGCTCATCAACCATTCCGAGCACAGGATCCCCGAGGATCAGATCTCCAAAGCAATCGAAATGTGCCGCGAAGTCAGGATAGACACCTGCGTCTGCGCAGCCGATGCCACCGAGGCGGCTCTCATGGCCGCGCTATCGCCCAACTCGATAGCTGTTGAGCCTCCGGGACTGATAGGAGGAAATGTTTCCGTTACGACCGCCGACCCATCCATAGTCTCAGGCACTGTGGATGCCGTCAAGGAGATCGACTCGTCCATAACTGTGTATTGCGGTGCGGGAGTCAAGACCGGGGAGGATGTCAGGAGCGCGATCGATCTAGGCGCCCATGGCGTCCTGCTTGCTTCCGGCGTCGTCAAGGCCAAAGACCCCGAGGCCGTCCTCAGGGATCTCATTTCGAAGATCTGACCCTTGAAACCAATCCGACGGCCGCACAGTCTTTGCTGCGGTCGTCGTTTCTCTCCGATCATTCATCCTGAGCATTCCTCAGTATCCTGATGTGCAACCCCGTTTTGATCCGGAAGCAGTATGCCGCCAGTGCGACCATCAGAATGCCTCCCGCCACCTCTGCCGCAGCCATGCCTACGAACATCGTCATAAGATCCGTGTGGCAGGTCAATGCGAACAATGCCACAATGACGATATTCCTTGCAAGTGACGACCACATCGATATGTTCGCTCTGCGAAGCGACTGAAGCATGGCGGAACCCATGTCTATTAGCCCGACGAACGGTATGAAGATGCAGTATAGACGCAGTACTTCTGCGAATTCGTGCCTGTATGCCATCATATCCTCGGAGAAGGTGAACGGCGTGACGCACAGCTCTGCGAAGATGAACATGAATGCTGTCATCGCCAGGATGATGAGGGTGCAGATGCGGGTACCATAGGCATACGCCTCCCTTGCTTTGCCGTAATCCTCCGAACCTAGGGCGGCAGAGCATATAGGCACGATGGCAGCGGCGCAGGCCATGGATATGACGCAAGATATCGTAACAAATCTCCATGGAATGCTGAACAGAGCCGATCCGAATGAGCCTGCGCAGATAATGACGAAATACCTCTCCACCATGGACATGCCGTTGACAACGATCGATTCTGTTGCACGCGGAATGCCTACTCCGAGTATCGACTTGATGATTCCAATGTCCGGCTTGAAATCTCTGAATCCGATTTTGACCTCCATCGATCCCCTGAGATACCAAGCGATACCGATAGAGCATGACAGAATGGAGGCTATCGCAGTTGCCAGCCCCGCACCCATCACACCCATATCCAGAACATAGATGAGAACGGGATCTAGAACGATGTTGAGTCCGGCTGCACTGACGACCATCGCCATGGATTTCTTGGCCGCACCTTCGGAACGAACTAGTCCTGCCAGCACTTCCTCGGCTACGATGAACAGGCATAGAATCACCATCGGAGCCATGTAGTCGTAACCGTAGTCGGAGACGTCATCGGCCCCCATCAGCGACATCATAGGCCTGATAGACAACAGAAGACAGGGCATCAAAGCTATGGAAAGAAGCAGAGAAAGAAGGAGCGCGTTGGAAGCCGTATGGTCGGCAACCCTGCGATTGCCCGTAGCCAGATGACGTGAGACCAGAGTGGATGCTCCGACACCTATCCCGGCCCCGAATCCCGATATTATCCAATAAATCGGTGAGATCGTGGAGATACCTGCAGTAGCTTCATATCCCAGACCGGAGCACCAGGACATGTCTGCGAACGAGTTGATCTGGACGATGGAGAACGAAATGATGAGCGGGATCATCATCCTCCTAACTGCGCGCCGGGGATCCCCCAGCATCACATCCAGATCGCTCGTGCCGGAACGCATATGCATCCTTCATGCGATATGATTCTATAAACATGGCCCGAAGACGATCTTCGACGCTCATCCTCGCTTGGACCGAAATCTATAATTCCATCCTCGAAAGAGTGCGTGTCAATCATGTCGATCAGATCATGGCTGCCAATCGCTGGTCTAACTCTTTGCGTATTCATTTTCAACGCTTCAGAATTCATGCCCATCGGTCTTCTGACCGATATCAGCATCGACTTGGGAATCAGCGAATCCAAGACCGGTCTGATCATATCCATCTATGCATGGGCTGTAGCTATTCTTTCGCTGCCGATCATGCTAGCTCTCAGGAAGATGCAGTACCGCAGGATGCTCCTGATGTGCGTAACCCTGTTCGCCGGATTCCAGATAATGTCGGGAATATCGAACAGCTATTCCATGCTCGTGGTCTCCCGTCTCGGCGTCGCCGTATCGCATTCCATATTCTGGTCCATAGCCACTCCTTTGGCAGTAAGGGTCGTTGATCAGAACTATCAGAAGCTTGCCCTTAGCATGGTCGCAGCCGGAACCTCAATCGCTATGATCGTGGGACTCCCTCTGGGCAGGGTCATCGGACTATCGCTAGGCTGGAGGATGTCATTCATCGTTATCGCAATCCTGGCGTTCACAGCTCTGGTCCTCCTTGTGGCTACTTTCCCGAAGGTGGATAATCCCGGAACGTTCACTCTCCACAGACTCCCGGAACTCGTCAGGAACAAGGCCCTCATGGGAATCTACGTAATGCTGGCGGTCTACGTCACCGGATACTACACAGGATACAGCTACATCGAGCCGTTCCTGGCCAGCGCGGCAGGGATGTCTGAGAACATGATCACCGTCGTCCTTACCCTGTTCGGACTGGCCGGCATCGTCGGAAGCATAGTTTTCACCAAGGCCTACGACCGCATCAGATACAAATTCATCATGGCCGCTCTACTAGGTTCCGCCGTATGCCTGGCGCTGCTGCTGCCTTCGGCGTCGTCGCTGGTCGCTCTGCTCGTCGTATCCTCCTTCTGGGGATTCTTCGCCACTTCGTTCAATGTCTCCTTCCAGAACGAGACCCTCAGAGCCGCTCCCATCGACGCGGCCGCCATCGCCACATCTCTGTTCTCGGGAATCTTCAATGTGGGTATAGCCATGGGATCCATCATCGGCGGTGTCGTTTCAGACAACGCCTCGGTCGATGACATAGGGTATGTGGGTGCATTGTTCGTGCTTGCTGCATCCATCTTCGCTGGAACCTATCTGATCCGCCACATGAAGGAGAACGACAAGAAGCGCGATGCAATGCTATCCGAGTATGCGAACAGCCGTTGACCCTAGTGTTTAATACTTGAACAGTTGTTCACATGTTCAAGTGAATACCATGAAGGCAGTGCTTAAGCTGGAAGGGCTGTGCTGCGCTAATTGCGCCGCCAAGATAGAGAACGAAGTCAAGAAGATAGACGGAATAGAGGATGCTTCGTTGTCCTTCATGACGCAGAAGCTTACGATCAAGGCTTCTGATGCCGAAATCGAAAGGATTGTAGACGAGGCCTCGAAGATCGCGAAGAAGATAGAAGATGAGGTCGAGATCGTCAGACTGAAGTGATCCGATGGACAGATTCGAGAAGAGGCTCCTAGCCGGTGCCTTCCTTTTCTCAGTAGGGATGGTTGCCCATTACGTCCTGGGTTCCGGTCAGTTGCTAGATCTCGCACTTTTCGGCGTCGCCTACCTCATCATAGGCTACGACGTGTTGCTGAGGGCTGCACGCAACATAGGACATGGGAATTTCCTCGACGAGAACTTCCTGATGTGCATCGCTACGCTCGGCGCCTTCGCTATCGGGATGTATCCCGAAGCGGCTGCTGTGATGCTGTTCTTCCAGGTAGGGGAATGGTTCGAGAAGCTTGCTGTAGGCAAGACGCGCAGATCGATATCGGATCTCATGGACATCCAGCCCGAATACGCCCATGTCGTAAGGGACGGGTCCATTGAAACGGTTGACCCGGAAGATGTGAAAGTCGGAGAGACGATCGAGATCCTTCCAGGAGAGAGGATCCCTCTCGATGGAACAGTGGTCTCTGGTGACACATCCCTCGATACCAGCGCTCTGACTGGAGAGTCCATGCCGCGCGATGTCTCTGTCGGCGATTCCGTTGTTTCGGGCACCATCAACCTGACCACCAAGATATCCGTCCGGGTATCCACAGAATACGAGGATTCCACCGTGGCCAGGGTTCTGGAGCTCGTGGAGGATTCCTCCTCCAGGAAGGCACCGGCAGAGAAGTTCATCACGAAATTCGCCAGATACTACACCCCTGCAGTCGTATGCGCCGCTGTTCTAATATTCGCGATACCGAGCATCCTCGGCTACGACATGGCTGAATGGCTGTACAGGGCGCTGACGTTCCTGGTCGTATCATGTCCATGCGCCCTGGTCATCTCTGTTCCTCTCAGCTATTTCTGCGGAATAGGAGCCGCATCCAGGATGGGAGTGCTCATCAAGGGGGCCAACTTCATGGAGGTCCTGTCCCGCATAGATACTGTGGTCTTCGACAAGACCGGCACACTCACGAAGGGCAAGTTCGAGATCTCCAAGATCCATTCGATGGATGGCGACGATGAAAAGCTCGTGAAGGTTGCCGCTACGGCGGAATCGTCTTCCAACCACCCCATCTCCAGATCAATCCGCGAGGCCTGCAGCTCGGAGATAGATCCATCGCTGGTCTCAGAAGCCGAGGAGATCGCCGGCAAGGGGATCCATGCCGTCATCGGAGACAACGATTACTATGTGGGGAACCACAGGATGATGATGGACCGCGACATAGATTTCTGCGATGAGGAGGTCGCAGGAACCAATGTCCATATCGCCAAGAACGACGAGTACATGGGACATATCGTCATCTCAGACATCCTCAAGGATGATGCCCGCGAGGCGATGGATTCGCTGAAATCCCTCGGAATAAGAAAGACAGTGATGCTGTCGGGCGATTCCTCTGCGATATGCGAGAAGATCGGAGAGAGTCTTGGAATGGATTCCGTCAGGTCGGAGCTCCTTCCCGGAGACAAGATATCGGAGCTCGAGAAGGTCATGAAGGAATGCCCTGTCAAGAGGGCAGTCGCATTCGTAGGGGACGGCATAAACGATGCGCCGTCTCTCGCGAGGGCGGACGTCGGCATCGCCATGGGCGGCCTAGGTTCTGATGCGGCGATAGAATCCGCCGACGTAGTCATAATGAATGATGCTCCGTCGAAGATAGCCTCCTGCATCCGTCTATCGAAGAAGGTCAACCGCATCGTGTGGGAGAACATCGTCTTCGCCCTAGCGGTCAAATTCGGTATCATGATCGCCACTCTTGCAGGCAGCGGAGACATGTGGCTGGCTGTCTTCGGAGACGTGGGGGTGACCGTGATCGCCGTGTTGAACGCGATGCGCTGCCTCGGACGCGCAGATGATACAGCATCATCTGCATCGTCGTGAAGAGCCGTTCCGAATCGGGACGGCCAAACCATTTACTTCTCACCATTCCGAAAGGTTCTGGAACACCTCACATATTAAACATTCCATGATTATACGGTCGCATGGATGCACTCGGAAAATCGATGGCCGTGTTCGCCATCTGTGCGATTCTGCTTTCCGCAGCGACACTCGTTTGTGAGGAGTCGGACGCAGAACCGATGGACGGCCTTATGATCTATCAGGTGAACCCGAAGACCTGCGAAGGGTTCGCCCTGCACAACTACGGAAGCTCCTCCATCCAATTGAAGGACTATATCGTATCGGATCAGCCTAATCCCGATAGCAGCAGCGAAGGCTCCTTCAGATTCATCACGGAATTGACGATAGGTGCTGGAGAGACTTTCGTGTTCGCTTCGGAAAAGCAGGAAGGGAACTACTTCTCCAACCAGCCAAATACATATCTGTACGGCAAAAATCAGAAGGATGAATCCCTCTTCGCAGTCACATCGAAATTCACCCTCAAGGACAGCGGAGACGACCTCTATCTCTTCAAAGAGGGGAAGGCCATAGATGCAGTCTGTTATGGAAGCGTAACAATCAAGGATGAATCACTGTGGACCGGTACTTCCGTGAAGGTATCAAATGACCGCTTCATACAGCGTTCCGGCTCTGACGATACCAATTCTGCAGCGGATTGGGAGATCTTCGTATACGGATGGACAGATTTCGCATTCGATCCGAATCTGAAATACGATGCTGTCGTCACACCGTTCCTCTTCCCTGAAAGCGGAGGTGTTCCTGTCCTCAAAACTCTGGAATCCGCTACCGAGAGCATCCGCGTGGAGATCTACATGATCTCGGACAAGAACGTCATAGGCCTTCTCGTCGAGAAAGCGAAATCCGGCGTCGATGTAGATGTTCTTCTGGAAGCAAATCCTTTGGGTATGTCTTCACTGGCAGACTGTTCTGGTCAGCTAACCACCCTGATTAATGCTGGTGGCGAGGTCAGACTCATAGGAGCCGGAAGCAGCGATCGCTATTCCTACGATCATGCCAAATTCGCGATAGTCGACGGAGACACGACGATAGTCACTTCCGAGAACTGGACATCGGACAATTTGAACGGCGATATCATAGACAACCCCTATTCGTCTTCTGTCAAAGGGAACCGCGGCTGGGGAGCCATCGTAGAGAGCACTGACTACTCCAACTTCATGAACACGGTCTTCGAGAACGATTGGTCCATGGATTACGGCGATGTAGCCACGTATCAGTCCGAGTATCCCAGAGTGGACCCGAAGGATACCTATTATGAATCTCCATCATCGCACGACTTCCCCTCGTATTCCGCAAAGGTCACACCGATCCTCTCCAACGACAGCTCCTATCCCGCCCTTGAATACTATGCATCCATCGCCGAGGATCGCCTCTATTCGGAGCAGCAGAGCCTCGACAAGAGCTACACCGAACCAAGAGAGGACGGACCGCTGGGGCTCTTCAATGCCGCATCCGAAAGAGGAGTTGACACCCGCCTGATATTCGGAGCGCAGGTGGATTCCAACAGGGTCCTCGACATCAATGCGAGAAGCTCGATCAAAGCCGCTAGCATGACCACTCCCTATGTCCACAACAAAGGTGTTGTTTGCGACGATGTTTCATGGGTTTCTTCAGTCAACTGGACCGAGAACTCCTTCCATAACAACAGGGAGGTCTGCGTAGCCATCCACTCCAAGGAGATAGCGGATTTCTTCGCAACTTCGTTCCTGAAGGATTTCGAGAGATACTACACATTCGACGGCTTCTCCGCCTACTTCAGCGAATTCCCTGAAGCCCTTGAGACCGGAAAGGAGTGCACTGTGACGGTCACCGTTTCACCGAGTTCTGGAGAGTACACCTTCAAGTGGAATCTCGGAGACGGATCCGAGGTCCGCTCGACTACCGTGGGAAGAATTGTCTTCGAGCCAAAGGCTGGAGAGCACACGCTCACCGTCGTCATCGAGAACACTGCGGGAGATGTGAAAACACTCGAACAGAAATATACAGTCTCCGCCAAAGGGGATGTCAAACCTCCCGAGGGGGAAGGAACCGACGAACCCTCTGGTGAAGAATCCCCCACCACGGAGATGGAGTCCCTCATCGAAGACAATCTCTATCTGATTGTCGCCGCATTGCTCGTTATCATATCCGTGATAGGCGCAATCGCAAAAGGCTCTTCAAAAAAGAAGAAGGGTAGGCGCTGAAGATGGGAGGGCTGATGTTCGTCCGGCAGGCCGGAGGATCCGATGTGCCTGCGATGTTCAGGATATACAACAGCAATCTGGACGATTACTTCGCTCCGGAGAACATCGAGTTCTTCATGCTCCAATGGCCCCGCGGCCAGCTTGTGGCTGAAACGGTCACCGGCTGCATCGCGGGTTCATTGAGCAGCTACCTTATGGAAGATGGGACGGCATCAATCGCACTTCTTGCAGTCGATGCGCCGTACCGTCGCATGGGGGCCGGAAAGGCCCTCATAAACCAACTCAAAACGGAATGCTGGGCATCCGGCATAAAGAGGATGCAACTGGAAGCCAGGGTTGGAAACGCTCCAGCCATCGCTCTGTACGAATCCCTGGGCTTCCGCAGGACGGTTGTCCTTCCATCGCTCTACAGCGACGGAGGAGACGGTGTCAGAATGGTTCTTGATTTCAATCGCGCCTGAGCAGGAAATACACGACCAGAGAAGCGACAACCACGATAGCGCTGGCAACGACTATGTTCAGTGTCATTCCCGAAAGAAGGCCTTCATCCCCTTCATCCATCTCCATTGCCCGGAACGAATAGATGCCCGAACCTACAGCCAGGAATGTGACGTCCGAATCAGACGTTCCTAATATGTCTGCGACCTCTCCATCCGGGCCTACGATCTCTGCGACATAGCCGTCGGCGATGCGCAGAGGGACCGTTATCTCGTAGGTCAAAGGCGATTCCGAATCGAATCCGGACAGATAGAGCATCCATGAATGGGAAAATCCGGAAACATCGACCTTAGTCAATCCTATCGTGAAAGATTCTCCTCCGATATACATGGAGGAGGGAGCACTCACAACAACCCTGCATCCTATATCCTTTAGATACACTGATGTTTTATTGAAGTACAGTTCGCCTGAATCAGATCTTATCGTAACGGCATCATCGGATTCAGCCATCACATCGATGCGCCCTTCTTTGGAGGTCAGAGCGACTATCCCGTAGGATACGCATCCGGAACCGGAGATCTTGCCTTCGATGGATCCGCTCCCGCGCTTCTCTATTACAGAATCGTTGCGCAATGTGCCTACGCAACTTATCGTCCCCGATACTACGATATGGTCTGCATTGACCATTATCGCACCCCTGGTTATCTCTAGCGACGACATCGATTGGACAAACAGCGGAGCGCTGACGACGACCTTGACGCCGGGCTGGATCGATGCCCCGCTATAGGAATCCCAGATTCCATCCTCTCCATATAGCTCATGGACCTTGTAGGCGACATAATATGTCGAACGGGGACTGCCTGAAGACGGCTTGTCGCCTATCGAGTATGACGTGAACCTCAACACCTTGTCCCCTTCGACAAACGATCTGTCGACATAGATCTCTGAATACGATTCTATCATGACGTTGCGGGCGGACACGGTAGCCGGCGTCTGTCCGTTGGACAGGATGCGCGGGACATCGGTGATTCCAGCTCCCAGAATTGCTCTGCCGATAGACATGTACTCGCCGATCCCGATATCCACATCCCTCATCACATAGGATGTCCATAGATTGGTGGAGTAGTATCCGGAACCTCCTTCAACATCTGCACCGAGGCAAAGGTAGTCTATTTCGCCTTTGCGCAGGTCATAGACCAGGGATGACATGACAGAACGCTGGTTGGTCATGTATCCTATATGGCCGCCAGTCATGGTTACGGAGACATCATCGTACCTTCCGTTGGATCCGGTAGGATAAAGCCGGTCTACAGCTGCGCCGTCCGAAACACGTATGGAGATCGATCCTATTCCGATGAGGGCGGATGAAGGGGAGATTTCACCGACCTTTCCCGAGATGCTCATGGAAATCTCATCTACTGCGTAATAGGCGGAGAAATAGGAATCCGGAAGATGATACACCACCCCATTGGCTACTGAGACAGCCTGGAGACGTTCGACCTCTCCCCCATTCATCACGAAGCTCATGGATGAAACTCTGCTATCTGGATGGTATGCATCGACATTCAGCATCGACAGAGTGCCTATCTTTCCGCTGAGCATGACGATCTTGATATCGGTCAGACCCCCGGTTATGTCGAAAAGACGCACATCCCCTCCGGAGCGTACGGAACGGGTCTGATAAGTTGGTTCCCCGCTTCCCTCTACGGGTTCTGTACGGTATATGAGGGAGACGTTCCCACGGTCGCCCTGGACAATGACGACGTCTGCATCTGGATAGGATTCCTGGATAGTCTGCCCGTCAGATGATTCCGATTCGAAGCACGAGACGGAAAAGACCATCGACACAGCGAGCAGAAGCAGCAGAGCCGCCGGTAGCCTCCTCATGGCGACTCAAACGCCATGGATGATTTAATTGGTTGCGCCCGGATGCTCGGATAAAGGGAAGCGGGGGAACCCCGCGTTTGGTGCATCAGGAGAACATGTTGTCATCTAGATGCTCTGTCTGGAAATAGTACGAGGAACGCTCCTTCTGGGCGGAGGATACGTCCTTGCCGAGTCCCTTGTTGTAGGAACCGTATCTCTCGCGGATCTGATCCTCCACGCTGCGGGAGCGCCTAAGAGCACGGCCGATATGCTCCGCAGTGATGAGGGGAGCTCCCTCCATCACCGCGATATCCCCGGCTGCACGAATCAGACCGCCGAGCTCTCTGAGCCTGAGGGTGAGAGCATTCTTCTGATTGTCCTCCTTGGCGCGACGCTTGCCCTCTTCGATGATCTTCTCCACCGCCTCGATGGTCGCATGGGGTATGTGACCGTCGAGATTGACCTCCTGGGCTACAAACTGAGCATACTTTGCCCTGTTGTGAGGGGTATCAGGCATGGCGACATCGACCAGGACCTCGTATCCTCCGCCGATGATCCTGGATCTCAGCGGAGAGAGGATGTTCTCCAGATCCTGGATGTTGCATGCAGCAACCAGGATGAAGTCGCACGGGACATCGTCCACCCTCACGCTGGCTCCTGCCGACTGGGGATTGCGTCCGACTATCGGGAAGGTCTTCTCCTGCATCGCAGTGAGGATGTACCTCTGCAGGTCCCCGAGATGGGAGATCTCATCGATGAACAGGACGCCCTCATGGGCCTCATGGATGGATCCCGCGACGATCCTCTCGTATGCTGGAGTCCCGAGCTTCTCGTGGCCTCCGTACGGATCGTGGCGGACATCTCCGAGAAGCTCGGTCTCGGAAGCTCCGGTTGCAAGGACGAACGGATCCCTGTGGAGCTTCACGAGCACCTTCTCGTTCGAGGTGCGTTGAAGCTCCCCGCGCTTGTCGAGTGCCTTCTGATCGAGCATCCTGATTTTGTCGCCTGCGCGCTCGAAGATTACGACCTCCTCCTCGCCGTCGCGGGTGCGGGTTGTATGAACCTTCTCCTTCCCGGCTGTCACCTGGGGAAGGGCGACCTCGAGCATCCCGCCCAGTATATCCTGGAAGGGGTTGCTGCGACCACCCATCTCGACCTTGCTCTTGTTGCAGTGGGGGCAGGTCAGGTCGGTGGGAAGCGAGTATTTCCCGCATTCCTTGCACCTGTAGCCGAGATGCTCGGCTACATTCGGAGGCGCGTCCTTCGGGTCGAGCAGCACGCCTACGGATTCGGCACGGATGCTCTCCTCCTTCTCGACCTCCTCGGCATCAAGGACCTCGAGGAACGGCCTTTCCGGGTTCTCCGGGTTCTTGACGACCCTGATCTCCTGGCTCGGCTGGGGGAGGTTCATCGATAGAGCACGTGCTATCATCGATTTGCCGGTCCCGGGCGGGCCGACGAGGAGGAGATGCCTCCTCTGCCTTGCGGCTATCTTGGCCAGCTCGATGGCCTCTTCCTGGCCCAGCACCCTGTCCAGCGGATCGGAGGGTATCAGGATCTCCTCCGTGGACGACATGCCCTCTAGGTCGGACCAGGTCTCGACAGGTCTCTTCTCCGTCATGTCAGTACAGATCCTCTTTTGTCCAGATGGTGACGTCGGCGGGCATCTTGGTGATGTTGCCCTTCCTCGTTCCGACCACGATCTTGATGCCTTTGTCGGCGGATACATCGAGGATCCTCTGCGAGATGACGCCGTCGAAGACGATGGCGGCGACTCCTTCGGACTCCTCCTTGAGGGTGTTGACGAGGCTCTTGACGGCGACCTCGCGGAGGACGGTGCCATCTTCGGACAGGATCTTGGCGTTGTGCGTGGTGGAGAGATCGAGGAGCATGTCCCTGAACTTCTCCTGCTCCGGCGAGAGGACCTTGTTGCTTGTGGACCTCTTTCCGCGGAGGGTCCTCTTCACCTTGGGCTTGGGCTCCTCCTCGGCCTCTACTGGCTGGGGCTCGGGCTCTACTGCAGGTTCGACAGCAGGTTCCGGCTCCTCGCGGACCATGAGGTGGGTCTCGCCGGGAACGGTCAGAGAACGCTCGGAAGCGGGAAGCTCGATGACGTCTGCCGGTTCGACCTCCTTCTTCCTGAATTTGTCGATGGCACCGGAATCGAAGCGGTCCTTCCTCTTCTCGGAGCGCTCCTCGCGGTCCTTCCTCTCCCTGCGCTCGCGCCTGCGGTCCTCGCGCTCCTCGCGGTCCTTCCTCTTCTCGGAGCGCTCCCTGCGCTCCTCGCGGCGCTCCTCCTGGCGCTCCTCGCGGACAGACTCGCCGGCATCGTCAACGGGCTGAGGCTCGGATTCCTCCTCGTTGGCGGGAACGAGTCCGTTCATCTCCATGTACTGATCGCCCGGCATCTTGTTCCTGAGGCACTTGATGATCTGCTTGGCGGTGAGCTCCTCGACCTCGTGGGCACGGGGAGCACGGGCGACGAAATCGACGTCGGCCACCTGGAAGAGCTCCCTGAGGATGAGCTCTCCGCCCCTGTCTCCGTCGACGAAGGCGGTTGCGACCCTCTCCCTGGAGAGATCCTGGACGGTCTTGGGGATGTTGGTCCCTTCAACGGCGATGGCGTTCTTGATGCCGGCCTTCAGAAGGTTGAGGACATCGGACCTTCCCTCGACGATGATGATCGCTTCGGAATCGCTGACGTTGGGCCCGGCAGGGCATCTGTCTTTACCATAGGTCGTGATCTCCTCGACCTGGACGCTCTGCCTTACGCTGTCCGTGAGGTCGACACTGGATCCCTTGGACTGCTTGATGAGCTCGTTGAGCAGCTCCTTGGCACGTTCGACGACCTTCTCCCTCTTGGTTACCCTTACATCTTCGATTCCGAGAACATGGATGGACGCCTTGCACGGACCGACGCGATCGACGGTCTCGAGAGCGGAAGCGAGGATGACGGTCTCCACCTGGTCGAGGCTGGAAGACATGTAGATGATACCCTCGGACTTTCCGCCCTTGGAGGTTATCTCGACCTCAATCCTTCCGATGCGTCCGGATTTCTGCAGGTCTCTCAGATCGAGCTCGTCTCCGAGGAGTCCCTCGGTCTGGCCGAAGATCGCGCCCACGACATCGGGCTTCTCTACCACACCGTCGGCGTTGATCTTGGCTTTTACCATATATTTGGTTGTACTAGGATCGATATTCATCAGCACCCTCCCTGGGGTGTCAGAGAAAAACATGGCATTCCTGCCCTCCCTACGCCTTCGGCTCCGCGCCGGTGGCATATCAAACCTTCGAACGAGCATTGCTGGGTCGGAGCTCCGTTGCCCATCGTCCTCTGGTGTTCGGTCTCATGCGACCGAGTGATGATTGTGAGTGTGAACAGGGATGTCTACGCATTTCCCTGTCGACCGAATCTATGGAATCATTTATAAAATCTTGTGCAAGAAACCCTTGTCTGGCCGATGAAGCTGGGAAGGGTGCACCGCTGCGGCCACAGCGGTGCGTGTTTGTCATCGATATCTCGATTATAGATGTTGCGGAAGACCTCGCATGGCCTGAACGGCCACGCCTTCGATCCCGGAAGCCAACCTGCGGGTCTCCGAATCGCATGTGAACATCAGCACCTGCATATCCTTCGAGATGCTGCTCAGAGCCTCCAGGGCACCCTCCTTCCTTTCGGAATCGAAAGGCAGCAGAACATCATCGAGGATAACGGGGACGTTGCCCCCGCCCATCTCCATCGCGACAGCGAGCTTGATTGATAGCAGGATCTGGGCCCGGAGCCCCGAGCTCCATTCACCGTCCTTCTTCCTAAGACCGTCGGTCGAGACGACATCGATCTCGTTCGTGACAGGGTCGATATTCATCGAATACTTCCCTTTGGTCATCATAGCAAGGTAGCGGTCCGCATTGCGAACCACACCGGGCTGGACGCTCTCGTAGGCTTCGGTCCCGGAACAGTCCACAAGCCCTTTGGCGATAAGGAGGACGGCTCCCTTGCGAAGGATGGCATCCCTCTTCGCCTGCAGGGTCCCCAGCCTGTCGTAGGCTGCTTCTAGATCATCCATATCCAGGATGCTGCGGAGCTTCTCCCTCCTTTCGCCTATCGCCTCGCCGAGTTCGGTCATCTGGTGCTTTATGTCCGAGTCGTTCCACTCCACAGGGCACTCCGGCTTGTCTGGATCCAGCCCGGACCCCCGGATGGCATCCTCGATGGAAGCGATCCTGATCTTCGAATTCCTCAAATCGGCTGTCTTGGACAGGCTGGCTTCGAAACCGTCCTCTCCGGCATAATCGGTATAGAAGCGTGCGAGGGCCCCTTCGGCCTCAAGCTTCTTGTTGCGGGCGTTCATCAGAGGCATATCGTAGCGCTTCACCTCGCGGAGAGCGCTCTCGGCCTGGACGAGGCTGTCGACTGTGTCGTCTATGCGCCCGTAGCAGACCCCCGTCCTGGAGCATATGTCTCTCAGTCCAGACTCGAAATCGGAGATCCTGCGTTCGCATTCCTCCAATTTCGCCTTCTCGGCATCGTCCGTGGATATGGGTGCAGGAGGTTGAACGGTGGCTTTCCCATTTACCACAGCAACGACCGCGATCACCGCGCCCACGGCAGCTAGCGCGTACATCAGCGGATTGATCGCGACACCCAGGACCAGACCTGCAGCGATCACCGCGATGCCGGCTGCGATCATAGGCACCGAGGGGCGGTTCTTGGAACGGACCTGCGGAGCCGGAGATGCCTTGACCGGTCTCGACCTCAGATCGGCGGCCTCCTCCTTATCCTCATGATACCTGGCAAGGTCCCCTTTCAGCCTGTCTATCCTGTCCGAAAGCAGCATTAGCTGGCGCTGATCCAGTCCTGAGATGCTGTTTTTCGCTTCGGAGACGGCATTCTCGATGCGCTCTAGCTCCTTCCTGGCGGAATCCGCCTCGGTAGCGAGCTCCGCACGCCTGTGGACCTCCTCTTCCCCGGCCTCTTTGAAATCGCCCATGGAGGCGACCTTCTCCCGCAGCCTTCCGAGCTCTTCGTAGTTGGACCTGTTGTTGCGATAGTTCTCGTAGATGCCCCTCTTACCTTCATCGGCCTCGGCCTGTGCCGCGAGCTTCTCCTTTCTGGCCTCCAGCTCCTTCAGCTCCTCGGATATCCGCCCATACTCGTCGGATCTCGATTTGAGGTCCGCTATCTGCTCTTGGCATCTGTTGATGTCGTAGCAAACCTCGTTGAGTTCCGACTGAGTCCTCGAACTGTTTCCTATGACCGAAGGGATGCCGTCATCCAGCCATTTATTGACCGATCCTATGCGATCTCCACCGGGAACCGTTAGAAACCTGGTCTTGATCTCCCCCTTGGTGATGGCTTTGGAATCATCCAGGGTCTCCGCATCGAGGGCGAATATATCGCGGAAGGTGGTCTCATCTATCGTGCTGACGCACTCCGGCACTTCGCCGGTCACCGTTTTCCCTTTCAGCGTCAGCTCCGTTTCCTTGCCGTTATCCTCAACATCGATGATTCCTGCATCATTCTTGCCTCTGGCGGGATATGGCATTCTGAGACGCTTCTTCGGAGAAAGAACGGAGCGTACGAACTCCATGGTCGAGGTCTTCCCGCTCTCATTGGGTCCGTAGAACACGGTCATCGTATCGGATAGCCTGTAGTCCCGGTTCTGTATGGGGCCGAAAGACGAGATGCGTATGCGCCTGATCCTCATCTCGCTCCCTCCATCCTTGACAGGATGTCCCCGAGGGACTCGTCAACGAGTTCGCACAGCTTCTCGTCATCCATGCATCCGAACAGGCTCATGTGCTCCTTCATCAGAGGATTCGATGCTATAATCCCCAGTATCTTCTCCCTTCCTGACGCCTTGATGGAATCGGCTGCACGGATCAGAGTTCCGGCCATGTCGTTTCCGGAGCGCCTGGCATCGATATCTACAGCAGGAGCAGTCTGAACATCTATCTCGGAGACGGTGGCTTTCAGCTGGCTCCCCAGCATGTTTGACACGCTCCGGAGATCGCGGCGGAGCATTCCGTCCATCTCCCCGCTGCCGACGAAGGTCAGTCTGGCAATCGACCCGGGCATAATGGACCTCTTCATCTCGTCCAAGACCTCGTAGAACGTCCTGCCGGTAACATCGAAGACCTCATCGTACCAGACGATCCCCTGGGTCGGGAAGAACTTCGCCTCCGATACCCTTCCGTCCTTCACATCGACGAGGTAAGCGCCCTTCTCGCCGCATTCCTTGAAGCTGCGCCCCTGGATGTTCCCGGGATATACGACCCATGGATCCGTGCACAGGACGGATCTCTTGTGGATGTGGCCTATCGCCCAGTAGTCTATCCCCCGTCCTTTCAGGTCTGATAGGGAGCAGGGAGCGTAATCGTAGTCCGGGGTGGCACGGTCGACGTCGCAGTGGACGCATGCAACGGAGAACTTCCCGGGGGTTCCGCTAAGCATCGAGGGGAGATTCCTCTCCTCGTGCCAGTTGGCGAAGCTCACCCCGACGGCCTCCGCACCTTCGACCCCGGGAATCTCGAGCTTCTCTGGTTCCGAGCCGAACACATGCACGTTCTCAGGGAACGGTATGCTCGATTCCCAGGACGTCCACGGATCGTGGTTCCCTTTGGCCATGAAAACTGGAATCCCGAGACGCCCGAGCTCCTCTGCGAGGAACATCCTCGTCTTCGGCGTTATGGTGCCCTCGTCGAAGGCATCGCCTGCTATGAACATGGCATCCGCCTTCGATTCAAGCGCGCGGTCCACGATCCTGCTGAAGGATTCGAAGACGGAGTCCCTCATCCTCTCCGCGGACGCTGGATCCGCTTCGGAGACTCCTCTGAATCTCGAACCCAGATGCAGATCCGCGCAATGGACGAATCTGAAATTTGCACCCATGCCTGTGTCACCGTCTTTCATCGATTTATATCCGATATCGTGCGTTTCTCGATGTGTTGGCGATCGTCCAACTCCCCTTCCGGTGCTAACGATAAATCTTAGGAATCGGATTCGGAAACGTTTCCCATGGATTGCATCAAGAAGAAGGTCGACGAGGAGCTCGCTCAAGGATGGAGAGGGTGCGACGAATCATGCCAATACAACCCCTGCCATTTCAGGGGACAGGACTGCACCTACTGCTACTGCCCGTTCTATCCGTGCGAGGACGAGGATCTCGGCTGCATGCTGCAAGGCAAGAATGGCCCTGTCTGGAACTGCTCCGACTGCCTGCTCATCCATCGCACCGCCGTCTGCAAGTACATCGCCCACGAGGTGCGGCGCTACGGCATCACCTGTTCCGGAGACCCGCGTTTCCGCGATATCTTCCTCGATGTGAAGAACCGTTTTTACCGTCCCGGCCGCGCGATGATGGTCGTCGGGGCGACATCCGATGCAGGGAAATCGGTGACGGTCGCGGCCATATGCAGGATCCTGTTCCGCAAGGGATACCTCGTGGCCCCCTTCAAAAGCCAGAACATGAGCCTCAATGCCAAGGCCACACGCGCCGGCGCCGAGATCGCGATGGCGCAGACCGTCCAGGCAAAGGCGGCCTGCCTGAAGAATCCGGACAGCCATATGAACCCGATACTGCTGAAGCCGAAGAAGGACACGGTCTCGCAGGTCATCGTTTGCGGAAAGCCATTCGCGGACTACGATGTCGAATCGTACTACGACGAGTTCGTTCCCGGGCCGGGCAGGCGCATTGTCAAAGACAACATAGACTTCCTCAAGAAGAGATACGACTACGTCATAATGGAGGGTGCCGGATCCCCTGCCGAGATCAACATCTACGACAAGGACATCGCCAACATGGGTGCGGCCGTGATAGCCGATGCCGACGTCGTCCTGGTGGTCAATGTCGAATGGGGCGGTGCATTCGCATATGCGCTGGGAACAATAGAGCTCATACCCGAACCCGACAGATCCAGGATCAAAGGGGTCATCTTCAACAACATCCGCGGGGACATCGAAAGGTTCCGCAGAGGTGTGGAGAGATTCGAGGAGATCTGCGGCGTCCCCGTCATAGGAACCATACCTCATGCGGATGTCACGCTTCCCTCGGAGGATTCAGAGGCCCTCCGCGGAATGAGGCGTGCCGGAGAAGGGAGATGCCTCGTAGCCGTCGTCAAATACCCCCGCATAGCAAACTTCACTGACATGGATCCGCTCTATCTGGAGGACGTGTCCGTCGTCTTCGTGGAGAAGCCTTCTGACCTGGACGGCGCGGATGCCGTCGTGCTCCCGGGCACAAAGAACACTGTATCGGACATGCTCTGGATGGAGGAGAACGGGATAGCCGACCGCATAAGGGATCTTCGCGGAAAAGTACCCATTGCGGGCATCTGCGGAGGATACCAGATGATGGGGAGGGTGCTCGACGATTCCCACGGCATGGAAGGGGGCGTCCCGCGCATCATCCCCGGCCTCGGATTCTTCGATATGACCACCCGTTTCGGCGAATACAAGAAGCGCGTAGTCAACAGTACCGGCATTCTCCTCGCAGGGAACGGGGGAGAGATCTCAGGATACGAGCTCCACATGGGCATGTCCGAAGTGAACGAGAAGCCGCTGTTCAGGATACGCAACAGCATCGACAGGGGAGAGGTGGACGAAGGAGCCTACAGAGAGGACGAGATGCTCTACGGAACATATCTCCACGGCATCTTCGACAAGAAGCCTTTCAGATCCTTCTTCCTCTCGCATGTGGTTCATGACGGCGAGCGGTTCGACACATCGAACGTGCTCGATTACGATGACGTCCTCGAGGACAACATCGAAAGGCTCGCGGACGTCTTCGAGGACAATATGGACATGGATGCTCTCATGTCGATCCTGGAGGGATCCCAATGAGGGTGCTTCTTCTGGGAACGTCTTCCGATGCGGGCAAGACTGTCTGCAGCGCCATGATCTGCAGGCATCTGTCCCTTCACGGAATGGATCCCGTGCCTTTCAAGGCCTCCAATCTCTCACTGAACTCATACGCGACGAAAGATGGCGGAGAGATCGGAATGGGACAGACTTTCCAATCCTGGGCATGCGGCCTGGAGCCTGAGACCGACATGAACCCCGTCCTGCTGAAGCCCAGCGGGGGCGGAAGGATCCAGCTCATCGTCGGCGGGAAGCCTCTGATGGATGTGAACGGAGATTCGGATGAGGGGAGGGACGCTGCACGCAGAGAGATCCGCGACGCATTCTCAAGACTCAGCGAGAAGCACGGATTCGTCGTATGCGAGGGCTCCGGATCCCCGGCTGAACTGAATCTGATGGACCGCGACCTGGCGAACACCGGACTGATGCGCGACCTCCGCATCCCTGCGATACTCGTGGGAGACATCGAAAGGGGAGGGGTATTCGCCGCGATCTACGGTACATGGAGGCTCATACCCGATGATCTCCGCCCGCTTCTGAAGGGTTTCATCATCAACAGATTCCGCGGAGAGCCTTCCATCCTCGGCAAAGGCATTCGCCGCATTGAAGAACTGACAGGCATGAAGTGTCTCGGAGTCCTGCCCTATCTGCCGCTGAGATTCCCTGAAGAGGATTCCCTATCCAGATCCGAAGGGGCCCTGAACGGGGAAGATGCCCGCGCGGCCTTCATGTCGAACCTCGACACGCTGCTCGAGGCGGCGGAGGACTGCGGATTCGATTTCGAAGCTCTGGTGGATATCGCCAAAGAGCGGTGATCATCCGCCGGAAGCCACTCTGAGCGCTGTGACGGAGGCCCTTTCGTCAGGGACGGTGTCCATGGGAACCGGCCTCCCTCCGACCAGGAAGATGTAGGAATCGGGCGTCATCCCCGCTCCCCTCACCGCTTCCTCCAGGGATGAACCTGCAGGAACGTCCACCGTCCAGTCCATCGATGCTATCTTGGCCATGCGACACCACATTGCGTGCATCCGCTTTAACATATCGCGACCTGCAGACATATTAAGAACCATGGCCACTTCCCAGACACGTCGGTCGAGACGGGTCCGCCCGTCAGACCAAGAGAGGGGACCCGATGAACAGCGAATACAAGAGATTCATAGAGAACAAATCGAAGATGTGCGAGACCATCGACAGCTTCGCTCCGGAACTCTACGAAAAATACGATGTCAAGAAGGGTCTCCGCGACAGCAAGGGCAACGGAGTCGTTGTGGGCCTCACGAGCATCTCCCAGGTCGACGGAACCGAGATGATCGACGGCGTCAAGGTCCCCTGCGAAGGGAAGCTCCGCTACCGCGGATACAACATCCAGGACCTCACCAGCGGATTCCTCAACAAGCGCTTCGGCTTCGAGGAGTGCGCCTACCTCCTTCTGTTCGGTCAGCTCCCAGACGAATCCGAGCTGGAGGAGTTCAGGAAGCACATCTCCGAGGAGAGGAGGCTGCCGGTCACCTTCACCAGGGATGTGATCATGAAGGCTGCCAACAAGGACATCATGAACTCCATCTCCAGATGCATCCTTTTCCTGGCTTCCTACGACAAGAAGGCCCTCAACAACAGCATCGAGAACGTTCTGAGGCAATGCATCTACCTGATCAGCGTCTTCCCCATGCTGACTGTGTACAGCTACCACGCCTACAACCACTACATCAACGACGAGAGCATGTACATCCACCGTCCTGACCCCTCCCTGTCGACGGCGGAGAACATCCTGAGGATGCTCAGGCCGGACAAGTCATACACCTATCTCGAGGCCACCGTCCTGGACTTGGCGCTGGTGCTCCACATGGAGCATGGCGGAGGCAACAACTCGACGTTCACGACAAGGGTCACAACCTCCTCGGGTTCGGACACCTACGCCGTCATCGCAGCCGCCATGTCCTCTCTCAAAGGTCCGAAGCACGGAGGCGCCAACCTCAAGGTGATGGACATGATGGACGACATCAAACGTCATGTCAAGCATCCCGACAGCGAGAAGGAGATGACGAAGTATCTCGGCGAGATACTCGATAAGCGCGCATTCGACCATCAGGGACTCATCTACGGCATGGGCCATGCGGTCTACACGAAATCGGACCCCAGGGCCCTGGTCTTCAAATCCTTCGTCGAGAAGCTCGCTATGGAGAAGGGCAGGATGGAAGATTACCGCGTATACGAGATGGTCGAGAGGATCGCCCCTGACCTAATCCTGTCCAAGCGCCCCCATGCGACCAGCGTCACCGCCAATGTGGACTTCTACAGCGGATTCGTCTATGACATGCTCGGGATCCCCCGTGAGCTCTACACCCCGCTGTTCGCTACAGCGAGGATCGTCGGATGGAGCGCCCACAGGATGGAGGAGCTCATAACCTCCAACAAGATCCTGCGTCCCGCGTACGTCAACGTTGTTCAGCCGCGCGAGTACATCCCACTGGAGAAGAGGCGAGGACTTGTTCGGAACCTCACCGGGGAAGAAGGCCATCGCCAACGCCGGGAAAGCGCTGCGCTCCCTCGGCCTGAAGTACGAGGAGAGGGACGGAGGGATAATGCTCAGCGCCATGGGCGATGATCTTCCGATCGGCATGGCGATACTGCCCGATGACGACAACAGGACGCTGAACATCTACTGCTACCTGATGTTCGACATCCCGCCCGACGCCCGCAAGGCACTTGTTCTAGAACTCAACTCCTTGAACAGCGAGATCAACAACGGCGGATTCTACATGGACGAGGAAGGCAAGATCTTCTTCAAGATCGTGCAGAGCCTGTACGATGCGGTCCCTTCGCCGGCGACCATCTCCCATCTGATCCAGGTGGCGTTCAAGACCGTCGACATCAACGACGGGAAGCTCAAGGGCCTCATCCCGCGCGATGCGCTCCGCAAGGACCTGATGTACTCGTGAGCTCCTGCAAGCCAATCATTACATACCGAGGGGGCTTCGACCGTTCATGCAAGACAGGGAGACTACGGCGGCAGGAAGGTTCGCATGCAGCGATCGCGAAAGAGCACTGTTCGAAGCAGGAATCAAGATGGGCACTCTGTACCATCAGTTCGTCGGCATGCCGGTCAGCTCCCTCAGCGTGGATGATCTCGAAGCGGCCATGGCTCAGGCCATAATGGTCCAGCCCTATGTGGAATCCGCGGAGGTCTCCATCGTCCGCGAAGCAATCCCTCCGGAAGGCGACGAATACTCGTACACCTCCCTCACAGGCGAGATGATAGACGCCGTCATCAAGATCAGAATCGGTGAATCGACCGTGACGGCCGAGATCCGCTACGACGAGGACCTGCGGTACCCCCTCATGTACGTCTCTGACGTGGAATGAGACGCCTGTCCAGATGGGTTGTTCCATCCATCCATTGATTTAAATCGATGTTTATTAATAACACGCTGACCATGCGGGAAAGGCTGACTTTCAGTCATGCAGGATAGCACTGCTCATGATCGCTGATATAAAAATTGGAATTACCGGACTCCCCGGTTCGGGCAAAACGTACGCGCTCCTGCGCGTCATCGAAATGCTCCAAAACGGAGAGCTGAAGATCGGCGGCATGATCGACGAGCCCGTCGGCGACGGAAGGCACAAGACCGGCTTCACGGTCCGCAACCTCCTGACTGGGGAGCAGGATGTCTTTGCCAGCACGGATATAGAGAGCCGTGTCATGGTCGGCAAGATCGGCGTGGATCTGTCCAAGCTCGAAGCGATCGGCGTCAAGGCGATAAAAGAAGCATGTAAAGAATGCGACATCATCGTCATAGACGAGGTAGGAAAGATGGAGGTCGAATCGCAGGCCTTCATCGATGCCGTCAAAGAGGCGCTCGACGCTGATAAACCCATGATAATAACTCTTCACAAGAAATCCAGGAATCCACTTCTGCAGGACATCAGGAGAAGAGACGATGTCCGCATCCTGGAGGTCACTCCCACCAACCGCAACCTACTTCCGTACAAGATCGTCCGTCTTATGAGCGGTGAGAACGTTTGAGCCTGGAAGGCTCCGTTATCCGCGAGGGACGCACCGAGATCTTCGTCCCCGAAATTCATTCGACCCACGGTCCTGGAAAGAAGGTCGGACCGGTTTTCTTCAACGAACAGATGTCCTTCAACAGGGACGTCAGCGTCATGCTGCTCCGCGCCCTCGGACGCGATTCCATCACCGTGGGAGATGCTATGGCCGCGACGGGATCCAGATCGGTGCGCATCGCGAACGAAGTCCCCGGCTCCGAAGTCGTAGCAAATGATATTTCCGAAACGGCCATGCCTTGGATAGAGCGCAACATCGAGCTGAATCATCTCGACAACTGCGTCGCGTCCAACAAGGACATGCATGTACTCTTCTCCGAAAGATCGTTCAACTATGTCGATCTGGACCCGTTCGGCTCCCCTATGCCTTTCCTCCAATCCGCGATAAGAGGTGTCGGAAGGAAGGGCATCCTGGCTGTAACCGCGACGGATATGGCTCCCCTGGCAGGAGCGCACGCCCCCAAATGCCGCAGAAGATACCAGTGCGAGCCTGTGCGCGGGTACATGTGCCATGAGGGAGGCCTGAGGATCCTCATGTGCAACGTCGCACGCGAACTGGCCAAGTTCGACAGGGGCATGAAGCCGCTCCTATCGTTCTATGCGGATCACTACTACCGCACATACGTCCAGATTGAGGAGGGCGCCAAGGCTGCGGATGCGACTCTTGAGAAGCTCGGATTCATGCATTACGACACCGACACCATGGAGAGGTCGATTTCGCCGATATGCGATGACGATCACCGCCTGGGTCCGTTCTGGCTCGGTCCGCTTCACGACCAGGATTTCCTCGGAAAGTTCGACACCGAAGGGATGGCCGACGAGAGGAGATGCATCAAGTACCTGGACCTCTGGAGGAACGAGCTGGACGACCAGGTCTTCGTTTACGATGTGAGCGAACTTTCCTCGCATCTGAAGATGTCTCCTCCGAAATTGACTGAGTTCGTTGATCTGCTGAAGCAGCACGGAAGGGCATCACTCACGCATTTCTCCCCGACCGAGTTCATGACGGACATCCCTCTCGACGAGCTTGTGCCTCTGTATATGGAGGCCAGCCCGGATGCCGCCCCCCGCCTTCCCACCGCATAACATTAAAAGCACGCTGGGCATCCTTCGCGCAGGAGTTTTAGAATGCCCGGACTAGCCATCATCGGAGCGCAGTGGGGAGACGAAGGAAAAGGGAAGATCACCGACTATCTCGACGAGAAGGCGGACATGATCGTCCGCTTCCAGGGAGGCAACAACGCCGGCCACACCATCGTCGTGGACGGCAAGGTCTTCAAGCTTCACGGGCTCCCATCGGGAGTCGTCCGCGAGGGAAAGCTCGCGGTCATCGGAAACGGCGTAGTCGTCAATCTCGAGGAGCTCGGAGAAGAGATCGCCCAGGTCAAGGAGGCCGGCGGAAGCATCGACGGTCTCAGGATCTCAGACCGCGCCCACCTCATCATGAACTACCACAAGAAGCTCGACGGTGCAGAGGAGAAGTACCGCGGCAAGAACGTCGTAGGGACGACCAAGAAAGGTATCGGACCTGCCTACCAGGACAAGATCGCCAGAATTGGATTCAGGGCGGGGGACCTCCTTGAGGACGAGCTCCTGGATGAGAAGATCTCGTTCATCCTACCCTACAAGAAGGACCTTCTCAAGATGATGGGTGCAGAACCCTGCAACTGCACCGTCGAATCGCTTCATGCGAAGATGGCCGGATGGCGCGACATGATCGGCGGATGCATCTGCGACACGTCCGTACTCATCAACGATGCTCTCGATGAGGGACGCAACGTCATATTCGAGGGCGCCCAGGGCGCCATGCTGGATATCGACCATGGAACTTACCCGTACGTCACTTCCTCTGCAACCTGCGGCGGAGGCGTCTGCACCGGATCCGGCGTCGCCCCCAACAGGATCGACAAGATGCTCGGTGTCGTCAAAGCCTACACCACCCGCGTCGGAGAGGGACCTTTCGTCACCGAGCTGGATGCCGAGGCCGAGAAGAGGCTCCAGGCCAAGGGCGGAGAATTCGGCGTCACCACCGGACGCGGCAGGCGTTGCGGCTGGCTTGACTTGGTCGTAGTGGAGCATGCGAAGAGGATGTGCGGTTTCACATCCGTAGTCATGACGAAGATCGACGTTCTCAACGATGTGGAAGAGCTCCCGGTCTGCGTCGCCTATGAGATCGACGGCGAGGAGGTCAGGCACTTCCCGGCATCCATCGCCAAGCTGAACAGAGCCAAACCCGTCTACGAGACCCTCAAGGGTTGGAAGGGCTGGGATGACACCGAGGCTCTCGTCAAAGCCGGGTACGACAACCTTCCGGGCGAGATGCGCGAATACATAGAATTCACCGAGAAGTATCTGAAGACGCCTGTGGACATCGTCAGCGTCGGCCCCGACAGAGACCAGACCATCGATCGCCGCGACGGCGACTGGTGGAACTGAGCCTTTTTCAAACATTCCCGGGCCGGCACCAGGAGGTCCGTCCCGGGATTCTCGGAAACTATAATTAAGAACATATAGGATGGCGCACCGATCGTCATGAAGACTAAGATCAAGGCATCCAGAAGAGCGATGGGAATGAACTACGCGATACGCGAGGTCACGGTTCCTGCCGCCGCCGCCCGCAAAGAGGGTAAGGATGTCTTGGATCTGAACATAGGTGATCCCAACAAGTGGGATTTCGAGACCCCCGAGTATTTCAAAGCAACCCTCAGAGCTGCAGTAGACGAGACCGACAACGGCTATGGAGACTCGCAGGGGAACCTTGATCTCCGCCAGGCAATCGTGCAGAGGGAATACGAGAAGCACGGAGCCCGCATAACCCCTTCGGACGTCTATGTCACTGCAGGAGTCAGCGAGGCCATCAACGTGATGATGGGTACGCTCATCGAACCGGGAGACGAGGTTCTTGTTCCAGGTCCCGGATATCCTTCGTACGCCCAGTTCATCAACTTCTACGAGGGGCGCACCGTCCCCTACAGGCAGATCGAGGAGGAGGATTGGCGCCTCGACGTCGATATGGTCAGGAAGAGGATCACCAACCGCACAAAGGCGATGGTCATAATCAATCCCAACAACCCCACCGGAGCCGTCTATGAGGAGAAGGTCATACGCGAAATGGGCGACGTCGCGGCGGAATACGACATCCCGCTCATCTCCGATGAGATCTACGACAAGATCATCATGGAAGGCACACACTTCTCGGCATCGCAGCTTCCCGACGACATCCCTCGTGTGATCTTCAACGGGTTCTCCAAAGTGAACCTCATGCCAGGATGGAGGATGGGCTACATCTACTTCATGGATAAGAACGGTCTCATGGACGAGGTCCGCGAAGGCATGATGAAGCAGTTCCGCGCGAGGATATGTCCGAACGTCCCCTGTCAGGCTGCTGCCCGTGCCTCACTTCAGGGACCCCAGGACTACATCATCGATATGAACAGGAAGCTCAAGGAGCGCGCCGACTTCACATACAAGAGGCTCAACGAGATCGACGGCATCAGCACGCGCCGCGCCAAGGGAGCGTTCTACATGTTCCCCCACATAGATCTCAAAGGCACCCCCTGGAAGACTGACAAGGATTTCGTCCTTCACCTGATAAGAGAAGAAGGAGTTGTCTTCGTTCAGGGCTCCGGATTCTGCGAGGAATTCGGCAAGAGCCACTTCCGTACGATCACGCTTCCGCCCATGAACGTCTTGGAGGACGCATACGATCGCCTCGAACGCTTCATGAACCGCCACAGGGCCTGATTCTCCGTCGACCCGGTAAACATCTTACGTCTTCGTTTTATATTGGATGGATGTATATTCCAACTGATATGCAGGAGATAGAAGTCCACACTGCCAAGTCCTGCTCCAGATGCGGTCATGTCTGGCAGAGCTATGTCGGAACACCGCTGAGATGCCCGTTCTGCGGAACATACCATTGGAACGAGGCCCCCCAGACCAACATCTGCATCTCGTGCGGTCACAAATGGTATTCGCGCACGGAAAGCCCTCCAGCACGTTGCCCAAGATGCAAGACAAGATCGTGGTTCGGAGGAAACACGGAAATGCAGAACAGGACGATTGAATCGAAGAAGGGGCTCCAATCAGATAGGAAGAACATATCCGAACTATATAGATCCGGAATGGGATGCGTGAAAATATCGATGACGACGGGATTATCCGTGGAAAGGGTGATGGGCGTCCTCAGCTCGGAGCTCGGTGACGTCCACATTAGGATGTGAGGGGTTTCCCCCTCGTGGTTTCACTCCAGCCTCTGAAGCATCTTGACTACGGCATCGACTACGTCGCGACCCTTCTCGATGCGGTCCATTGCCTGAAGCTCGGTCATTCCGGGACCTGTAATTCCGAAACCTACGGGCTTGTCGTATTCGAGTCCGAGATCCATGACCTTACGGGATGCCTGAGCGACGACGACCTCGTCGTGCTTCGTCTCTCCCGTGATGACGGCTCCGATGGTGATTACGGCATCCACATCGTCCTTCTCGAGCATCCTCTTCACTGCGAGAGGAATCTCGAATACACCGGGGACCTTGATCTCCTTAACAATCTTGACTCCGAGGAAATCGGCTTCGGCCTTGGCGCGCTCGATCATGAGCATCGTGACCTCGTAGTTGAATTCGGCTGCAACCAGTCCAATCTTGTACTCCTTCATTGATATCACCTGTATCTCACGGGCCCTGCATCTGCGAAGCCCTGTCTGAGTCCCGTTCCTGCTCTCCGAGTCAAAGATTCTGGACGGAACAGGAGGTCATAAGCGTTTATCGCATGCTCTCTGGCCCTGGCATCCGCCAGGAAGGCGAGCTCTGCATCATCCTTGGCTTCGTCCTCATGGACGAAAACCTCAATGATATGTCTGTTTGTGAGAAGCTGAGCCGTTATGAGGCCGGTTGATGCCTCGTGTGCGCACATCTTGTCCTTCTGCTGGGGTCCCGGCATCCCTAGCGCCATCACAAGATCGCAGTTCTGCTCCTCGATCAGCTTCTTAGCTGCTACTGGGAGATCCTTTACACCGGGCACCGTGTATCTGACGATACGGAATCCAGTACCGGTCTTCTGGAGCTGATCTATGGCGGAATGGCCCATGTCATATCTGGCGAATGTAGTATCCGCAATGCCTATCGTCTTCATGATTTCTCACCCATCTCCCTTATGCGAGCAACTATGCGACGTGTGGCATTGAGATCCTCTGCGCATTCCGTGGCGCGGACGACGCGTATGTCTCCCAGGCCTTTATCCGCGAGCTGCTGCTTCAAGACGTCCGCATCGAAACCCTGGTCGTATCCTAGGACGATGATATCGGGTTTCACGTAGCGGACTGTATCGAAAATGTCTCCGTCGCCTCCGATAATCACGCGGTCCACGGGTTTCAGAGCACCCACTACGCGGGCCCTCATATTCTCGGGAGTTATAGGCTCATGCTTCTTCGCGCGGACGGTGGAGTCGCAGGCAACGACCACCACCAATTCATCGCCGTAGGATTTGGCCTGCTCCAAATAGGAGACGTGACCTGGATGAATCAGATCGAAGACGCCGGATGCCATGACGCGGACCATATCGTCTCAAACCTCCATCTTTGAACTTGGCCCAATTTTCAAGGACGTCTTCGCCAGTGACCATGGGGATGCCTGTTTCTGCAGAGAAGCGCTCCACATCCGGACGTTTCATCGATCCGCCATCTTCGCCCATCATCTCGCAGATAGTGGCTGAAGGTTTCACGCCGGCCATGTACATCATGGCGGTGCAGAGTTCGGTATGTCCTTTCCTCGTCTCGAGGATTGAATCTGTTGTGTTGAGAAGATGCACATGCCCCGGAGCCCTGAAATGGGAACCAAGCTCTTCACGGATCTTCTCGACCGGAGAATCACGGAAAATCGAATCTACGAAACTCGTTATCGTCAGGGCCCTGTCGTTGTCGGTGATGCCCGTATACGTATCTCTGTGATTCAGAGTTATTCCAAAAGAAGATTTGGAAGGGTCATACGGGATGTCATCAGGAGACATCGCTGCAAGCAAAGGGAACTTCATCGATGATTCCTTGAAAACGTCTGAAAGGAAAGGAAGGCCTATGTCCCTTGCGAGAACACCGGGCATCGTTGTGCATATGAGCCCTCCTGCCTCTTTCCTCATGGTCCTGAGGATAGACGGAGTGACAAACTGGGATGCTATCGTGAAATCGGTCTCCTTCTCCCTGTCATCGAAATCGTAGACGAGGACGGGGCGGCCTGCTGCAATCTCTGCCAGCGCCCTATCGAATTCCGGATTGCTCATCCTGTTCCCGTAAGATCGTTTTCAACTTATACGGGCTTATTCTACCAGAATCCTGGTATTAATTATCCGGCTTGAGGAAAACAGAATGCGTGATGCTTCCGAAGGCACGCCGGATGATATGCCTTCGGAAGCGGGAGCGGCAGGTGTGTCGGCCTGCCGTCCCAAACGGTTTCTAAGGAATCAGTGTTTGATATCCAGGCCGACCTCTCTGAGAGTGGCAACAGCCTTGTCGTAGACCTCGAGGTACTCCTGGGTGGGCTTGACGGTCTTCACGTCGT
>ERZ808246.158-NODE-158-length-57455-cov-4.167526_pt1 | contig 57455 bp, 71 predicted proteins | sample MGYA00521083_ERZ808246 | MGnify/ENA primary metagenome ERZ808246 (study PRJEB31516, sample SAMN03275577) | gut metagenome | biome: mammalia-associated habitat; material: feces | host: Papio cynocephalus | place: Kenya | collected 2012-07-07 ... | reverse complement strand
TATGACCCTCTGCTTGTAAGGCAGATGCTCTCCCAGCTGAGCTATGCTCCCATATCGCAAGCGACTTTGATAATATACACTATAATTCACACTTTGTCAATAGAAAATTCGCATATTCTTCAAAATTCCCGTTTAAATCGCAAAAAGAGCCAAACCGTATCGGCTTGACTCTCTTAATAACTTGTCGGTTAATCAGCGGTTACTTAATTATTTCAAAATCGAAATTGCATCGGAAATGGTTTTTTCGTATGCTTCCATTCCGTATTTGTCGACCTCGGATTTATTCTTTTCGCCGTGTGTAAGGCAGCCCGCGCCGCCTATACAACCGCCGACGCACGCCATACCCTCAATAAAGTTCGCGTCAAGCTTGTTGACGTTCTTTTTAAGAAGTGCTGTACGGCACTCTTCAATTCCGTCGCACGAGACGGCTTTAAGTTCAAAATCCGAAAGCCCGTGTTCTTTAAGTCCCTGCTTCACAGCGTCCGAAAGTCCGCCGCTTCTTGCAAAGATTCTGCCGAAATACGAAGCGTTGTCAAGCACGCTTTCGTCTAAGGCAGTTATATCTATATCTTTACTGTCAAAAAGCGCCTGAAGCTCTTCAAAGGTCATTGCCGCGTCGATATAGGGTCTTACGCTTTCCTTTTGAACTTCGGCTTTTTTAGCCGTGCAAGGCCCGATAAAAACAATTTTTGTTTCTTTGTCTTTTTCCTTAATATACTTCGCAATTGAAGCCATGGGCGAAAGATTGTGAGAAACATTCGGCAAAAGCTTGGGGAAATTCTTTTCAACGTAGCTTACAAACGCGGGGCAGCACGAGCTTGTAAGAAAGCCCTTTTCGCTAAGCTCTTTTGATTCGGCAAAAGCCACCATATCCGCGCCGAGAGCCGCCTCGACAACGGTGTAAAAGCCAAGCTCTTTTAAGCCGGTGATTACCTGACCGAGCTTTGCATATGTAAACTGACTTGAAATTGACGGAGCGACAACCGCATAGACCTTATATTTTTTGTTATTTTCGCTCTTTTTGATTATGTCGATAACGTCAAGAATATAGGATTTATCGGTAATTGCACCGAACGGGCACTGATAAACGCACGCGCCGCAGGCAATGCACTTGTTGTTGTCGATAGCCGCCGCCTTATTTTCGTTCATTGTGATTGCCTTGATTTTGCAGGCGCTTTCACACGGACGTTTACGGTTGATGATAGCGGTATAAGGGCAAACTTTTGAGCATGCGCCGCAGTCTTTACATTTTGATTTGTCGATGTGTGCAACGTGGTTTTGGTCAAAAACAATCGCGCCGAATTTGCAAACATCTTCGCAGCGGTGGGCAAGACAGCCGCGGCAAGAGTTTGTTACCTCATAGCCGCCCATGGGGCACTCGTCGCAGGCGGTTTCAATAACCTCTATAACATTGGGGTTCTCTTTATCGCCGCCCATTGCGAGCTTAACGCGGTCCGAAAGTATTGCGCGTTCTTTATAGACGCAGCAACGCATTGTGGGTGTATTGCCGGGAACTATTATTTTCGGAATATCGAGCATCTTGTCAAGCAGCTCGTCTTTCCAGGCAAGGCGCGCAACCTCGCGAAGCACTTTATATTTGAGATGCTGTACCTTTGTGTCAAATTTTCGCATTTACGCACACTCCTTAAAAATAACTGACTTTAATGCGCTTGCCCATCTGTTTTAAACATGATGAAAGCTCTTCAACAAGATTCATTTTAATGTTGAAATTTATAGGCAAATCGGGGTTTTGATGCGCCGGATTTATTGCCCTGCCGACAAAAAAGTTAATGTCGGTCGCCTCTTCAAACAACATTCTGCAAATAAGCGAAGCGCCGTCGTGCTTATAAGACCAGTGCTCGTAAAGCTCGTTTTTTCCGAGTGCGTCTTTTGCATATTCAAGAACCTTATTTATTGTTATAACGCCTTCGGTAACAAGGTCGACGCCCTCGATTTCGGCAATCGGCGGAACGTCGCTGCGCTCAAAATTAAGAGTTGCTTTGAGCGGTTTTCCGAGATATTTGGCGGCAATCGAAGAGGTTGTGCCGCCGCAAACAATGTGTTTGCCCTCTTTTGAGAAGAAAAGAGACATCATTCGGTCGCAATCGTCGCGGTTGCGCGGCGGGCCGAACAAAAGATTCATAGGCTCGCGCTTTCTGATTTTAATTACACAAGCCGTTGTGTCGTCGCCCGGGTGGTAGCCGTATTGCTTGTTGCACTCGTCAACGAGCATTGTTGAAAGAGTTTTTGCCGTGTAGCCTATGTGGGCAAAGGAGCTCATATAGGCGGCAATATCGTCCCACTTCCAGCCGAAGTTAAATGCAATGCCGATGCCTGCGTGCGGGCAACCGTCGCTCATTGCGACAAAAATATCATTCTCCTGAAGCTTTATAACCGACTTTAAAATCTTTTTGCCGTCAATATTAAGCTCTGACTTCGGGTAGTCGTAAACCTCGCAGTCGCGCAGAAGAATTACGGGCGGATTGTCATACTGAATAAGCTCTGCCGTTTCGTTGTTAATTAAATGAATAATTGTAAACGTCGAATAAGCGACGCCGCGCACCGAGCAAATCGGAAGCGTTGCCGCGATTGTCGAAACGCACTCTTCAAGCGGCAAGCCTTCTGCCATCATAGTTGAAATAATTTTGCTTGTAAGCGTTGAAAGAATACTTGCCTTCACGCCGCTTCCGAGGCCGTCGGCAAGAACGACTACGGTTGAATTTTCATCCTGTTCTATTATATCAACGTGGTCGCCGCAAAGCTGTTCGCCCTCGTGGTTAATGCTTTTGTAGCCGATTTCGGCGCAGAGATTATTCATCGCTTATCGACTCCTTAAGCTTTGAAAGCGCTATTTTCGTTTCTGCCGCCGTTTCACCGAGAAGCGAAGCTATTTCCTGAACAATACGCATCTGTTTGTCAACAACGCGGTCGGCAATTTCAACAGTCTGACGGCTTATGTTTTCTTTCTTTTCGCGCTGGGTTTCCTCTTCGGTAACGTCGCGCATTATGCACACAAGAAGCCTGTATTCTTTATCGTAAACAACCGTTTCTTCAACGTATTTTTCGTATTCGGCAAGATAAAGACGTTTGTTATGAATACTTCTGCCCGTGCTTAAAACCTCGGCAAAATCGGCGGGGTCAAGAATACGCACAACCTGGTCGCCGAGAACATGGTCGGCATAGCGGATATTCATAAGCGAAAGCGCCGCCTTGTTTATCTGCTGAACCTCAAGCTTTTCGTTAAGAACGATAAGAGCATTGGGTGTATTGCGGACGATTGTATCGGAAAAGCTTTCGGCTTTTTCTTTAAGATAAGGCAGGCACATTGAAATTTCAGCCTTACCCTGATAAATGGCTATCGCCTTCTCGCGGCAGGTGTCATATCCGCAGGAGCCGCAGTTAAGCTCATCCGAGGGTTTTACTTTGCCCATCTGACGAAGTATTTCTTTAATTTCATACTCTGACGGCGGCAGAAGCTTTCGCTCTATTACCGAAAACTCTTTTCTTAAAGAAAGCGAATCGGGCTGTTCCGCAATAAAGTCCTCTTTGCCCGCAAAATGCGACACCGCGGTGTAGTCCTTAACGGGAGAACGGTGATATTTTTCCATTACTGGGCCGCCGATGCAGCTGCCGATACACGCGGACATCTCTATAAAGCAGTTGTGTATGTTGCCGCTTTCAATATCCCTGAGCGCCGCCATACAGTTCTCTACGCCGTCGATTGCCATATATGTGTAATTTGTATTTGATTTTTCCATTGTTTTGAGCACGCCGCCCGTTGTGGGGAAAAGGCGCGCTTTGCTGTGCTCGTCCGAGTCGGGCTCGTTTTTAAGCTCAATGTGCTCGTTCTTTAACCAATTTGTAAGCTCGTCGAACGTAAGAACTGCGTCAACAAGCCCTTCGTAATACGAAGCCTCGTCTTTTTTTGCGACGCACGGCCCTATAAACACTGTTTTTGCACCGGGAATACGGCGCTTTATATCTTTGCAGTGAGCCTGCATGGGTGAAAGCACATCTGCAAGGCACGAAAGCTCTGCAGGGAAATACTTTTGAATAAGCAGGTTCACCGAATGGCAACAAGAGGATATAATAACATCGCGTTCATCCTCTTTAAGCATTCTGTCATATTCTTTTTTTACTATGGTTGCGCCGACCGCCGTTTCTTCGACATCATAAAAGCCGAGCTTTTTAAGCGCCTCGCGCATGGAGCCTATGCCCGTGCCGCCGTAGTTTGCGACAAATGAGGGCGCAAGGCTCACAACAACGGGAGAGCCTTCCTGAAGAAGTACCTTGACCTTTTCGGTCTCGTCAACAATCTGCTTTGCATCCTGCGGGCAAACAACAAAGCACTGACCGCACAGTATGCACTCGTTGCCTATTATGTATGCCTGATTGCCCGAAAAGCGAATAGACTTTACCGGGCAATGACGAATACACTTATAGCAGTTTTTGCAGTTTGATTTTTTTAAAGTCAAACAATCCATTCAGTTGTTTTCCTCCCTGAGCTTTTTTAAGACTTTATCTTCAAAAAAAGTCTTGAAGGTTTCGGGCGTAATGCCTGTATAAACGTCGTCGTCAACGGTAAGGGTAACACCCTCGCGGTTGCATCTGCCTGTGCAGAAGCTCCCTGCGAGGGTTATTTCGTTTTCAAGTCCGTTTTCAGCAATTGCCTGTGTAAACAGCTCCACAAGTCTTTCGGAGCCTTTTAAATGGCAGGACGAGCCTACGCAGATTTGTATAATCATTTAAATTCAAACCTTTGCTAAAACGTTTTCGTTAAAGAAATCCTTAACGGTGTCGGGCGAAACCGAGAAAAATGCGTCGTCAATCGTTACGCAAACGCCCTGCTGGCACTTGCCCATGCAAAATGTTCCGGCAAGCTCTATCTTGTCGCCGAGGTTGTTTTCGTGAATGAGATACTGAAGCTGTTCAACAACCTGCCTTGAGCCTTTAATGTGACAGGAAGAACCGATACAAACCGTGATTTTCATAGCAATACTCCTTTATTCGTAATCAACAACATTTATCCACGAGTGCAAGAACTCGCGTTCTGCGGCGTTGCCCTTGACGGACTGCGAAGCCGCAACAATGGGCATCCATTTCTGAACGTACTGCTTTGCGGTGTTGCTCTTTTCGCAGAAAAGGTCAAGATATTTGTCGGCGCCCTCAATGTCGCCGTTAAGCCAGAACAAAAGATATGTTCTTGCGGCGTCTGCCGAAGCGTTGCCCTGTGTTACATGCGACCAGTCGATTATATAAGGCTTGCCGTCGTCTGAAATAATGATGTTTGACGGGTTGAAGTCGCCGTGGCAAACCTTGTTGTGCTTGGGCATTGCTTCAAGGCGCGTGTGAAGGTCATAACGCACCGTGGCAGAAAGGTCGGTCTGCGAAATCTTTCTGTTCATTTTGTCTTTAAGCTTTGTAAGAAGCGGGCATGTTTTTGACTGCACCTCAAGCTGAAGCTCAACAAATTTCTCAAGATATTCGTCTTTTTTCTCGGGCTCTTCTTCCATAAGACGCGCAAGAGTTTTGCCCTTGATATACTCCGAAACAATCGTCCATTTGCCGTCTATTACGGTAACTTCGAGAATTTTCGGTATATTAAGACCTGTTTCTTCAATACGCGCCTGATTAAGCGCCTCGTTAAGAACGTCTGCCTTTGAGAAATCGCTGTTGAAAACTTTAAGGCATCTGTCGCCGTCGCGATAGACTGTTTTGTCATTTCTGACCGCTATGATTCTGTCTAAATTCATATTATATACCTCCCTTAAGCGTCTACTATGCCGTTTTGAGCTTTACGGTAAGTCTGTTTAAAATCGTGTGCGTCCGATTTAACGTCTTCTATATCTTTTTGCGTGGGCATTGCTTTCTCTTTGAAATGCTCTTTGCCGTAATACGCATTAAGGTACATCTGCTTAATCTCGCTCATAAGCGGATAACGCGGGTTTGCGCCTGTGCACTGGTCGTCGAAAGCCTGCTCGGTCATCTCATCAAGTCTTGCAAGGAAGTCCTTTTCGTCGATGTTGTAATCCTTGATGGTCTTTTTGATGCCTATGCGCTCTTTAAGGTCGTTGATTGCCTTAATAAGGTTTTCAACCTTCTCTTCGTCGGTAACGCCGCCGAGACCGAGATAATCGGCAACCTCTGCATAGCGAGCCATGGTATGCGGATGGTCATACTGCGAGAAAGTACCCATTTTTGCGGGAGCTTCGGCAGAGTTGAAGCGGATAACCTCTTCAAGCATAAGAGCGTTTGCAATACCGTGGGGAAGATGATGGAAAGCGCCGAGCTTGTGAGCCATTGAATGGCACACACCGAGGAACGCATTTGCGAAAGCCATACCTGCCATAGTTGCGGCATTAGCCATCTTTTCGCGCGCCTGAACGTCGTTTTGACCGTTGTCGTAAGCACGGGGCAAATATTCAAATATTGTTTTTATCGACCTTAAAGCAAGACCGTCTGTATAGTCGGTTGCCATTATAGAAGCATAAGCTTCAAGGCAGTGCGAAACTGCGTCGATACCGGAAGCCGCCGTAAGGCCTTTGGGAGCGCTCATATGGAAATCGGTGTCGATAATTGCCATATTGGGAAGAAGCTCGTAATCGGCAAGCGGATATTTTACGCCGCTTTGTTCATCGGTAATAACGGCAAAGGGAGTAACCTCGGAGCCTGTACCGGCAGAAGTCGGGATAGCGATGAAATATGCCTTTTCGCCCATCTTCGGGAATGTGTAAACACGCTTGCGTATATCCATAAAGCGCATTGCCATATCCATAAAGTCTGCTTCGGGGTGCTCGTAAAGAACCCACATAATTTTGCCCGCGTCCATAGCGCTGCCGCCGCCGAGAGCGATTATGCAGTCAGGCTCAAAAGCAGTCATCTGCTTTGCGCCTTCTTTTGCGCATGCAAGCGTCGGGTCGGGAGCAACGTCAAAGAATGTTGCGTGCTGAATACCCATTTCATCAAGTTTGTCGGTGATGGGCTTTGTATAGCCGTTGTGATAAAGGAAGCTGTCGGTAACGATAAACGCACGTTTTTTGCCCATAACGGTTTTAAGCTCGTTAAGAGCAACAGGCAGGCAGCCTTTTTTAATATACACCTTTTCGGGTGCTCTGAACCAAAGCATATTCTCTCTCCTTTCGGCAACCGTTTTAATGTTGATAAGATGCTTAACGCCGACGTTTTCGCTGACGCTGTTTCCGCCCCAAGAGCCGCAGCCCAAGGTAAGTGACGGTGCAAGCTTAAAGTTATAAAGGTCGCCTATGCCGCCCTGTGAAGAGGGTGTGTTAACGAGAATACGGCAGGTTTTCATACGGTGTGCAAACTCGTCGAGTTTTTCTTTTTCGGTGGTAACGTTAAGATAAATTGATGAAGTGTGGCCGTAACCGCCGTCGGCTATAAGGTGCTCTGCCTTTGAGAAGGCGTCTTCAATATCCTCTGCCTTATACATGGCAAGCACGGGAGAAAGCTTCTCATGTGCAAACTCTTCCGAAATATCTACGCTTTCAACCTCGCCGATTATGATTTTTGTGCCCTCGGGAACGGTAACGCCCGCGAGCGCGGCTATTTTTGCGGCGGGCTGACCGACAATCTTTGCGTTAAGCGCGCCGTTGATGATGATTGTTTTTCTTACCTTTTCGGTCTCTTCGGGGTTAAGGAAGTAGCATCCGCGGGCGGCAAACTCGTTTTTAACAGCGTCATAAACATTCTTATGAACGATTACGGACTGCTCGGAAGCGCAAATCATACCGTTATCAAAGGTTTTTGAATGGATAATTGAGTTAACGGCAAGAATTATGTCGGCGCTTTCGTCGATAATTGCGGGCGTGTTGCCTGCGCCGACGCCGAGTGCGGGTTTGCCCGAAGAATAAGCGGCTTTAACCATTCCGGGGCCGCCCGTTGCAAGGATAATGTCGGCTTCGCGCATTAAAAGGTTTGTCATGTCAAGGCTCGGAATGTCTATCCACGAAATAATTTCTTCAGGTGCGCCCGCCTTTACAGCCGCTTCAAGCACAACTTTTGCCGCGGCTATTGTTGAGCCTTTTGCTCTGGGGTGGGGGCTGATGATTATTGCGTTGCGTGTTTTAAGCGCGATAAGGCACTTAAAAATCGCTGTTGACGTGGGGTTTGTTGTGGGGATAACAGCCGCAATAACGCCTATGGGTTCGGCTATTTTCTTTGTGCCGTAAGCTTTATCCTCTTCTATTACGCCGCAGGTTTTTGTATCCTTGTAAGCATTATAAATGTATTCTGCGGCATAGTTATTTTTGATTACCTTATCTTCGACAACGCCCATACCCGTTTCTTCGACAGCAAGCTTTGCAAGCGGTATTCTTGCCTTATTTGCGGCAGACGCCGCCGCAAGGAAGATTTTATCAACCTGCTCCTGCGTATAGGTAGAATACTTTTTCTGCGCTTCTTTTACGCGCGCAAGCGCTCTTTCAAGAGCCTCTACGTTATCTACAATCACTCTTTCCTGCATTTCTTAACACAACCTCCGTTAATAGATTATCCGGGACGCTTTTCGCCCCTGACTTTGATATTATTTTAACAAACTTTGTGTGATTTGTAAATTGCCGTTTTTTCATACGGCATTGTACTTTTTGATATATAAAAAACCGACAAAAACCGCGTCGGTACGCCGATTTTTTTATAAATTTATATTAATCTAACTGCCGAAAACGCGCCTTTTTGCCTTGCACAGCTCCGAAATGAAAATATCGTCGGTTGAGGTAAGCTTATAATCTTTTCTGTAAATCAAAACGTCTTTATATACCCTGCCGTTTTCGTCACAGCTTCTTTCGGTCAGGCCGTATCTTGAAAGAAGCTCTTCGGGTATAGGCGAAACCCACATAAAGCACTCGGGGTTTTGCGAAAGAAGCTCAAACTGGCTTGCGCGGTCAAAAACAAAAATGCGGCGCTCCGAATTGTCGGGCAGCTCTTCTTTTTTTACCTGTGCGAACGGAAGCGACGGAACATAAGGGTCGGCGTGCGCCACTTCGATGTAATCTTTAAGGTCGTCGTATGTTATGTCCTTCTTTTTTGAAAGCGGGCTTTGCTCGCTCATAATAAGGCAATAGCTGAACTGCGTTATCATTTCGTAGTTAAGCTCTTTTTCGTCAAGCATCGACTTATAATAGCGGTCGTAATTTTCGGCATAACGGATTATACCTAACTTAAAATCGTCCTGCAAGACGTTTTTTATAGTCCGCATTGAATTTGTTTCTTTATAATAAACTTCTGTATCCGTGCCGCTTTCCAAAAACGCCGAAAACTTTGCGAATGCGTCGGCAATATAGCTTGCGCGCGGAACCGAAACGGAAAACCGCCTTTTGTCGGTTTCGCCGTTTTTAAAAAGCCCTTCGACCGTTTCAACCTGTTTTAAAATGGATTTTGCATAATGAATAAATATTTCGCCGTCGGGGGTCAGTACCATTCCCCTTGCGCTTCGGTCAAATATTGAAATGCCGAGCGAAGCTTCAAGCTCTTTAATTGCTCTGCTCAAGTTAGGCTGACCGACATAAAGCCGCTCCGACGCTTTGCTTATAGAACCTGTTTCGGCAATTTCGACAGCATATTTCATATGCAGAAAATTCATTATACCACCCATTCGTTTTACCCGCAGTACTCTGTAACGCCTAAAAATTTACATCTGATGATTGCGAGTAATACCTGTAAAGTTTTAGGCTGTGCCGGCAGTAGTTCCGGGTTTTAAAAAACCTACGCCGATGTTATTGTAACATATATTTTTTCAAATTCCAACACCTAAGCGCCGATTTAGACAAATTTTTTAAAATTACCAAATTCAAATCCGATTTCGGTCTTAAACGTTCTTTTCCTTTGCATATTTTTCTTTCAATTCTTTCGTATGTGCATTAAAAAGTTTGAGCGCTTCTGCCTGTATTGACAAAATATCGCCCTGCTTCGCGTCTGAAAATTCATGTTTAATTCTTGCGGAAGCCACCGCATGGCTGTCGCTTTTTTTGCTTTCATCCGCTTCGGAAATGAATTTTTGCAAAAGCCCCAAATCGCCCGAATAGCAAAGCTCAACAAGCTTTGCTCTGTATTCAAGCTCTACGGGGGTTATCTCCCCGAACATTTTCATATCGGAAGCGTGCTGTGCTTCGTGTTTTAAAAGCGAAACACGAAACCGCTCGCTTTCAAAATCATATGCCTGTTCAACGCAATTTATCGTACCGTCGGGCGAAGTCCAGCCGCCCGTGCCGAATCTGCCGAAAGTCAGATAGTCCATCCAGCTTCTGAATACAAAGTCCTTAAGAATGTTAACTGTGTATTCCTCTGTTTTGTCGGGAAGTTCAACCAAAAAAACTGTCGGGACTGTTTTTTGCCAAATATAAGGGCCGTAATACCCCTGGGTTTTTCCGAAAAGCGAATGATAGCCGTTTTCTTCAAACACGGATTGAAGTTTTTCTGTAAGCTGTTCTTCATCTGCTTTCGGCATATTCATAAGCATTTTTAATTGAGTCAGCAGTTTGTCTGCCGCCGTTTCTTCCGATAAGCCGCAATAAAAAACATCGCGGAAATAGACTTGATATAAAAGCAGAATATCGTTAAGAATACTCGGGATTTCAAACTTGCGGTATTCGCAATTTTCAAAAATTGCGATATATGCGGGAAGAACATCTTTAAATTCGTCGTGATTACGCATATATTCAATAGCGCCTTTTATATCCTTGTTCAGAAAAAACCGACTGATTTGCATATCGCTCTCTCCCTTAAAAATCTGTTGTCTTTTTTAATTATAGCACGGTTATTTAAACAATTCCATCTGTTTTAAAATAAAATTCAGCCCTGCGCCGCATTAACAGCGACACAGGGCTTTTTAAAGCGATTTGCGTTATAAACCGAAGTTTTTTGAAAGAAGCTTACACAGCTCGTCTTTATTTCTGAAGCCTACCGCAACGTCTGCGATTTTTTCACCGTTCATAAAAACGAGAGTGGGAATGCTTTCGATTCCGAAATTGAGAGCAAGCTCGCGCTGTTCGTCAACATTGACTTTGCAGACTTTAAGTTTGCCGTCATACTCTGCAGCGACATCTGAAAGCACGGGCGACTGCATTGTGCACGGACCGCACCGCGTTGCCCAAAAGTCAATTAACACGGGAAGCTCGCTTTTTAAAACTTCATCCGAAAAATTTTCGGCGGGTAAAGTAAATTCAGCCATAGTGCCCCCTGTTACATAAGACTTCTGTAAAGCTTTTCAATATCTTCAACGCTTGTGTCTCTGGGGTTGCCGGGGCGGCAAGCGTCTGCAAACGCGTCTTTTGAAAGCGCGGGCAAATCCTCTTCTTTTACAACGCCTTTAAGAGAAAGCGTAATACCGACATCCTCGGCAAGCTTTTTAACTGCGTCGACAGCCGCTTTTCTGTATTCGGCGGGTGTCATATTTTCAGTGCCTTCAACGCCCATGGCGCGCGCTATATCGCGGTATTTTTCGCCTGTGTATTCGGCGTTATACTCCATAACCGTGGGCAAAAGCGTTGCGCAAGCCTTGCCGTGAGGCATATCGTAATAAGCCGAGAGCGTATGTGCCATTGAGTGGTCAACGCCGAGTCCGACGTTTGAGAAGCCCATACCTGCAATATACTGACCGAGAGCCATTCCCTCGCGGCCGGCAGGCTCATTTTTAACGGCTGCTCTAAGGCTCTTTGAAATAACCTCTATGGCTTTGATATGGAACATATCCGAAAGCTCCCAAGCGCCTTTTGTAATGTAGCCCTCAATTGCGTGCGTAAGCGCGTCCATACCTGTTGCCGCAGTAAGCGAAGCGGGCATAGAGCTCATCATTTCGGGGTCGACAACAGCAACAACGGGAATGTCGTGCGTGTCAACGCAGACAAATTTGCGTTTCTTTTCAACATCGGTTATAACATAGTTGATTGTAACCTCTGCCGCTGTGCCTGCGGTTGTGGGCACTGCAATAATCGGAACGCTGGGCTTTTTTGTGGGCGAAACGCCTTCAAGCGAGCGAACGTCCGAAAATTCGGGGTTAGTAATAATAATGCCGATTGCCTTTGCCGTATCCATTGAAGAACCGCCGCCGACAGCTACGATGCAATCCGCACCGCTCTCTTTAAAAGAAGCAACGCCGTGCTGAACGTTTTCAATAGTCGGGTTGGGTTTAATATCGGAATATACAGTATATGCTATGCCGGCTTCATCGAGAAGGTCTGTAACCTTTTTTGTGATGCCGAATTTTATAAGGTCGGGGTCAGACGCAACAAATGCTTTTTTAAGACCGCGTGCCTTAATTTCTTCGGGAACAGCTTTAAGTGCGCCCGCGCCATGATAAGAAGTCTCATTCAACGTAAATCTTTGCATATAAACCACCCTTTTTACGATTGAAACACAAGGTTTCAAATTTTTGTTTTGAAATAAGAAGCAAAGGCGGCGTTCTTTATAAACCGCGCTTCTTATGTTTTTATTATATACCGATTTTTCGTGAATTTCCATATTTTGTGAAAAAATTAACCGATTTCTAAAAATCCGTTCACAATTTATTAACCGTGCTTTTCACGCTCTTGACTTAATTGCGCTTTACATTTATTATATAGGTATCTAAAAAAGGAAGTTACAGTTTTATGATATACGAAACCAAAGAAATTGTTTTAAAAGACGGCACAAACGCTCTTTTCAGGGCGCCGCTTAAAGAGGACGCCGAAGAGATGTTAAACTATCTTAAAACGGTATGCGGCGAAACCGAATTTTTGGCAAACTACCCCGAGGATATAAAAGCAGACGTTTGTGGCGAAAGAGATTATCTTGAAAAGCTTATTTTTTCGCCCGACAACCTTATGATTGTTTGCACCGTGAACGGCAAAATTGCGGGTAACTGCCAAATTGTTTTTTCGCAAAAATCAAAAACGAAACACCGCGCAACGCTTATGATTGGTATTTTGAAAAAATATTGGGGCAACGGTATAGGCACAAAAATGTTTGAAGAAATGGAAAACGCCGCAAAACAGCGCGGCGTAACACAGCTTGAGCTTCAGTATATAGAGGGTAACGAGCGCGCCGCGGCGCTTTATAAAAAAGCGGGATTTAAAGAGGTCGCCGAATTGCCCGATATATTTAAGTTTTCGGACGGCACTTTTAAAAAAGAAATATATATGCGAAAGCTTATTGAGAGGAACTGACTTATGAAAAACGCCGAAAGATTAATTTGCATTGCGCTTGTTGCGCTTATTCTCACCTTTTCATCGTCCTGCTCGGGCGGCGTCGTAAAAACAAAAGAGCTTTCGCAGAACATAACGCAAACGACGGTTATACAAGAAAGTAAGCTCGAAAAAAATGCCGATTACAAAAAATTTCTTTCGGCATTTTCGCAGGATATTACCGTTCCCGGGCTTTTTGAAGGGCTTATTCCGCAGGGAATTTGCTTTGACAGCGAAAACGGAAACATTATAATAAGCGGCTATTATGAAAAAGGCGAGCTGCCGTCAATGCTCTGCATTGTAAACGCCGACACAAAAAAGCTTTTAAAAAGCGTTAAAATCGAAACAGAAACCGGAAGCGTTTATACGGGTCACGCGGGCGGCCTTGCTTCAAGCGACGGCTATATTTACATAACGAGCGACGGCGAAGCCATGGTAATTAAAAAAAGCGACCTTTACAGCACCGAAAACGGCAAAGAAGTAAAGGTAACAAGCAATTTTAAGCTTAATACAGACGGCTCTTTTGCAAACGTTACAAACGGCGTTTTGTGGGCGGGCACATTTTCCGAAAACTCTAAAAAAGTTCATTCCGAAGCAGACACGGTGTTCACGCTCCCCTCGGGCGAAACGTTTTATGCCTATTGCGAGGGGTATATTCTTGAAAACGGATTGCCCTCGGTTAAAAAGCTCAACTCCGAAAACAGCGGTTATATTCCCGATTATTATTTTGCGATACCCGACGAAGTTCAGGGTATGACAGTCACAAAAACGGGACAATTCATATTCAGCTCAAGCTATGGCAGGCGAAACGATTCTGTCATTCGCGTTTTTGACGACATTACCCTTTCACAAGCGGTGGGCACAGCAAACATAGACGGCATTGAAATTGACCTTAAAGCGGCTTCTGCGGATATTTTAAAAACGCAATACACCGCGCCGCCCATGGCAGAGGGCGTTGACTGTTACGACGGAAAGCTTGTTTTGCTGTTTGAGTCGGGCGCTTCAAAATACAGAAGCCACGGCGGAAAATACCCGTCGGATATGCTGTTTTTTGCAGAATTTGAATAAGCATAAGAGAGCCTAACCCTCTTATGCCTAACCGTATTTAAAAGAGGTGTAAAAAAATGAAGTTCAGTGAACAGCTGAATATTTTTATAGATAACATCGGGTGCTCTGCAAAGGTTTTAAGCGATACGTCGGGGCTTTCGCCCGCCACTTTAAGCCGTTATCGCTCGGGCGAACGCGTCCCCGAAACAAATTCGGAAGCATTCTCGGCGCTTGTAAAGGCGATTTCGTCGCTTTCAAATTCCGAAGCGCTTAATGAAGAAAGCATAACCGACGCGTTTTTAAAATGCAGCGACATAACGCTTGTTGACAAAGAGCAGTTAAGAAAAAATTTCAACACGCTTCTTAATATTCTCGATATAAACATCGCGCGGTTTTGCAGATATACAAACTATGACTCATCTACAATCTTCCGCTTTCGCAACGGTTCAAGAAAGCCTTCCGACCCTACGCTTTTTGCGTCAAGCGTTGCGGGGTTCGTCTCTTCCGAAATGGACTCGCCGCAGAACATTGCCGTTATGGCAAAGCTTTTTGACTGCGACGAAAAAGAGCTTTCGGAACAATCGGCGCGCTTTTCGCGCATACAAAACTGGCTTTTAACGGGAAAGGGCGAAAAGCCCGACAGCATTTTGGAATTTCTTGAAAAGCTTAACAGCTTTGACCTCAACGAATACATAAAAGCCATTCATTTTGATGAAATGAAAGTCCCCTCTCTGCCCTTTATTTTGCCCACATCAAAAAAATACCGCGGACTTAAAGAGATGATGGAAAGCGAGCTTGACTTTTTAAAAGCGACGGTGCTTTCAAAATCGACTGCGCCCGTTATTATGTACAGTGATATGCCCATGTCGGAAATGGCAAAAGACAAGGATTTTGCTAAAAAATGGATGTTCGGTATGGCGCTGATGCTAAAAAAAGGACTTCATCTTCACCAGATTCACAACCTTGACCGCTCGTTTGAGGATATGATGCTCGGGCTTGAAAGCTGGATTCCGATGTATATGACGGGGCAGATTTCGCCTTATTATCTCAAAAACATTCAGAACAACGTTTTTCTTCACCTTTTAAAGGTCTCGGGCGCCGCCGCGCTTTCGGGCGAGGCAATTGCTGGCTTTCACGAAAACGGCGAATACTATTTGACAAAGCAGAAAGAAGAAGTCGGCTATTATAACAAGCGCGCAACCGAATTGCTCAAATCGGCACAGCCTCTTATGGAAATATACCGCGAGGAACAGTCAGCCGCGCTTAACGCTTTTCTTGCGGCAGACGCCGAAATTCCGCAAAAAAGAAGAAACACGCTTTCTTCTCTTCCGATTTACACAATAAAGCAGAGCACTCTTGAAGAAATGCTTAAAGCGCACGGCGTTTCGCCCGAAACCGTTCCGGGTATTCTTAAATACGCCGCGTCACAGCGCGCAATCATAGAGGAAATACTGAAAATTTCAACGGTAGAAGACGAAATTCCGGCACTGAGCGAAACCGAGTTTTCAGAAAATCCCATGACGCTGTCGCTTTCGGGTATGTTTTATGAAAAAGATATTCCGTATACATATGAAGAATATCTTACGCACCTTTCGCAGACCGAAAAATTTAAAAAGCGCCACGAAACATATTCGTTCCGTCACACTTCGCAAAGGACGTTTAAAAACCTGAGGGTAATAATTCACGAAGGCTCGTGGGTGATGATTTCAAAAAACAAGTCCCCTGCCATACATTTTGTGATTCATCACCCGAAACTGCGCTCTGCAATTGAAAACTTTATCCCGCCTATGGTGGAGAATGACGAAGATGAATAACAAAAACGGTTTTGAATATGAAATTATACGCATAACCGAGAAAAAAGAGCTTATTCCCGAAGCCGCCGAATGGTTTTCAAAAAAATGGAATATTCCGAAAAGCGCCTATATCGAAAGTATGAACGACGCGCTTTCCGCCGAAAAAGGCTTTCCGCAATGGTATCTTGCAATAAAGGGCGGCAAAATAATCGGCGGGCTTGGCGTTATTGAAAACGATTTTCACGAAAGAAAAGACCTTTCACCGAATGTGTGCGCAGTTTTTGTCGAAGAAAGCGCAAGAAAAAACGGCGTTGCACGCGCGCTTTTAAACCTCGTCTGCAACGATATGAAAGAAAAAGAGATAGACACGCTCTATCTTTTAACGGACCACACCTCGTTTTATGAGCGCTGCGGCTGGGAATTTTTATGTCCCGTTTTCGGCGACGGCGAAAAAACGCCATCAAGAATGTATGTTCACAAAAATTGTTAATTCAGTGCAATTATTCGTGTAAAAATACGCGTTTTTCGTCTTAAATTTCACACTAAAATACACGAACAACAAAAAAATAAACCTGTGTTAAGCACAAAATCAATGCGCTTAACACAGGTTTTTATTATTTATGAAATGCTTTGTTGTAACATTCAAAGAAAATCTTTTTGACAAGCTCGCGTTCTTCTTCGTCTATTTCTTCTTCAAAGTTATCGTTTTTAAATGCGTTATAATACCAACGCATCTCACTTCTCATCCACTCGGTAACATCGTTGTGTTCTGTCTGCCACCGCATTACCTGCAGAATAACATTGAGACGCTCGGCTTCTTCGAGTATGTTTTCGTCAAAATTAGGCAACCAGCCATACTGTATAGATTCGCCTGTTAAATCATCTCTTATCTTAATTTCATCGTCAAACATTTCTTTAGTTCCTATATAATCAAAATCATATCTCACTATGACCGCACCGCCTTTCGCATTTCTTTTTGTAACGCTTTATACTTTCAACAGCCTTTATTTTGATGCAGTATTGAAAGCCTTGTTGTAACATTCAAAGAAAATCTTTTTGACAAGCTCGCGCTCTTCTTCGTCAATTTCTTCTTCAAAGTTTCGCTCTTCAAAAGCTTTGCGATACCAACCCATTTCGCCTTTAATTTCTTTTGTAACGTCGTTATGCTCTGTCTGCCACTGCATTAACGGCAAAAGAACATTAAGACGTTCGCCCTCTTCGAGAATGTTTTCGTCAAAATTAGGCAACCATCCATGCTGTATGGATTCGCCTGTTAAATCATTTCTATTTTCAATTCTATAATCAAACATTTCTTTCATGCCTTCATAATCAAGGTCATATTTCACAAAAATCACCCGCTTTTTAAAATCAATGAGCAGATATATTCAGTCTGCCGCGCATTTTGTTTTGCATTTGAAAAATAAAACTTTACAAAAATAATATATCATCTTTGCGTTTCAAATTCAAGCATTTTAGCGATATTTCGCACTGTTTCGCACTGTTAATTTGCTTTTAACATCTGTGACTCTCGGCGGTAACAAATCTCGCGGGGCTTCGTATAATGTAAAAGACCGACAAAAAACGCTCGGTCGGCGCGAAACGGCGCCAATAATCTTTTTAGGAGATTTAACAATGGCTAACGCAAATGATTTTGATATGTCTGTTGCGGCGGCAAAGCTTGTCGAAAAGGATATGAAAGCAGAAACATCCTGCCCGGCGACGGCTTTTCCGCGCGACGCAGACGTAACAATGGCATACATTCCATATCAGCTCGACAGAACGTCTTATGAAACCGGCGAAGCCCTTAAAAACGGCACGCTGTTCACGGTGCTTAACAAGCCGTTTTTGGGAGGGAAGAAAAAATGAATGAACGAAAAAAACTTCTTCTCAGACTTTCCGCTTCGCAGTTTGCGCTGTGGGAGCTTCACCTCTATCTCGACACGCATCCGTGCGACCGCACCGCGGCTGAAATGTGCGAGAAATACAGCGCCGAAACCGCCGCTCTTAAAAAAGAATATGAAGAAAAGTACGGCGCGCTTTCTTCGGGAAATTGCGAAAACTGCCAATGGCTCAGCGACCCGTGGCCGTGGGATGTTGAAAGGGGTGAAAACTGATTTATGTTCAGTTATGAAAAGAAATTGCAGTATCCGGTAAACATCAAAAACCCGAACCCCAAATATGCACAAATTATATTAACGCAGTACGGCGGTGCGTACTGCTTTTAGTGGTAGTATAGGGAGCGGTCCGCGCTTCAAAGATTATATCGAACGGCGAGATTTAAAATGAAAAAAGCGGGTAAGCTCATCGCCTACCCGCTTTAACTATGCCGCTTTATGCGGCTTATTTATTTTTCTTATAATATTCATTCACGCGCTTTTGAATAGCGGCATAATCATAGCCCGCTGCTTCAAGGCGCTTTTTTCTTTCGGCGCCGTTGCCCCACTCGCCCCTTATGACTTCAAGCACGACGTCGTTGAAGCGACTTTGCAAAACATAATTTACTCTGTCCTGAACCGCGGCATAATCATAACCCGCCGCTTCAAGGCGTTTTTTTCTTTCGGCACCGTTACCCCACTCGCTGTCAAGGACCTCTTTCACGACTTCATCAAGGCTCTTTTTCGCGGATTTCTTGAAGCCGTTGAAACCCTTATTTTTAATAACATCGCTATAGTCGATGAGCATATAATCTTGGTCGCATACAACGCCCGCGACCTTGTTGCTTCTTAGCGGATTCGTTTCGCCGCCGAACTGCCATATGCCGAGAATGCTTTTGTTCTTGTAGCCGCATTCATTTGCCCAGTGCGCAACCCAGTGCGTATATATGGCAAGCTCCTCGTCATTTACTCTGCTTTCAAAGGTCGAAAGAGAAGCGTATATGCCGACAAAATAGCCTTTCTTTTCAAGCGTATTGCACCAAGCCTTTATGATTGCCGTAAGCTTTGATTTTTCGATTTTGAGCATTTCGCCCTCTACATCTATGTATACGGGCAAATCGAACTGCTTGCCTTTAAGGCAGCTTTCATAAAAATATTCGGCTTCTTTTAGGGCTTCCGCTTCGCTTTTTGCAAGGCTGAAAAAATAACAGCCTACGGGCATATCGAGCGCCTTCGCCTTTTTGTAGTTGGCTTCAAAACAGCGGTCAACGTAAAGTCCGTCGTTACCTCCGCCGCCTTTTATTATGACAAACTCCTGACCTTCGGCTTTTGCTTCGGCAAGGTCAAAATCGCCCTGCCACTTTGAAATGTCTATTCCCTTAATCATCGCTTTCGCCGCCCTTCTTTTTAAGCACTTCGATTGCGTTTGTTATCACCGCGGGAATAGGCACGCCCATAAGCCCGGCGTTTTCTATAATTGAAATAAGCTCATTCACTATAAACGCAATACACACGGCATCGCGAATATATGTAGCCCCGAGCATTATATCAAGGCGAGTTGCCACGAGCACGATTAAAATAATCATACCTTTGCGGCAAAGCCCCTTAAAGCCCGCTTTGCTTTCGTAAGCGCCGTTCTCAGTTTTCGGCGATTTTTTGAAAATAAGTGAAAGAGCGACGCCGGAGCAGAAATCTACTGCCATAAAAATAAGCAATGTGAGCACGGCGGCGTCCCATCCGCCGAGAAGCCCGGCCACAGTGCCGAACACGGCGCCGGCAGACAAACAAACAACAGTTTTTAACATTTTGAAATCCTCCTAAAAATCAATTATTTTGAAACTTCTTCCCAGCCGTATACGCCCGGCTCCCAAACGTTATTGTCAGCGGTTGAAGCCCACTTCTTACCGCTATGTGAAACCTTGTCGCCATTGTTATAAGCGTCGTGTGCACCGATGGGCTGAACCCATTCAGGATATTCGACCGTGGGGTCTCCGATTTTCGACCAGAGAGAAGCTGCTTTATCAGGCGCCCAATCCGCTTGCGACGTATGTGCTTGCGCGCAACGATATAAGTTGCCCTCGTATTCTCTGATGTCACCCGCCTTATAAGCGACCGAAGCCGCCCAAGGCGCGAAGAGCGACGTGTGCTCTACGGCGGTCACGTCATCTATGCTGCCGCTTTCGGCGAGCGTAACAAAAGCTATGGCTGTAGCCGCTTCAAGGCTCTGCTGACGGGCTTGTGACTGCTCAACTGCCCGACGTGATTCAAGCATTTGGTCTTTTACAGATTTATATTTGAACATATGTTTTTGCCTCCTTAACCTATAAAACAGATGGGGGCTATGCCCGTTTCGTTGTTGGCTGCTAAATTCAGTAGATTACCTGCTTGTCTTACGGCTATAATGCCGAATGCTGTGGTCGGCGAAACACTTCGTGTCCAATATATAAACGCCGCCCCGTCGTTGTATTTAATGCGGTTTGCATCGTTGCCGACACCCGGAGCGGAAAGGTCTGAAAATTTAGAGAAAAACTCGTATGCGACGCCTTCGCTTCCGCCGCCGTAAACTTCTGTTTGCGACGGTAAAAAGAGATAATCGCTTACAGTCTCGCTCCCGCCGCCGTCCGTAACAGTGTTTAATGCGCAAGTTTTATCGACTTTACACAATGCGTTTATAAAATCATCTTCAACCCCGTAGAGAAAACCCGGCTTATTCGCGTCCGCAGGCGGTCTGTCATAATTACTCGCCGCGCTCCACCATGCATTCGCCGCTTTTTGCGAATTTATTTTCTGCCTGACTGACGACTGACTGTATCTGTTCGACGCATATCTAATACGAGGTGAAACATTCAGGGGCGAAAGAGCTGTTCCGCCGTTTCCTTCGGCGACTGAAACTGTTTCAATCGGGGATGCCGAAGATGCCGATGAATACGTTGAAATTTTCGAGTCAAGAGCTTGCTGCCCGTAATTCCAAGCGAAAACAATCTGCCCGTTTTTCGGCACAGCGTTCGCAAGCGTGAACTGATACGTTTTGCCGCCGCCCTCACTTTCATAATCGCTCGGCAAGGTGAAGTTATGCGTTCCCGCTGAAAGAGCCGAAGAAGCGAAATATATTGCTTCTTTTTGGTCGAACTGAGCTTTTGCACTGCAATCGTGAAGCATAAGGGCGATTGTGTGAGTAAGTTTTTTATCGCTCGGTGTATCCTTATCAAAATCTAAAATATCCCACACAAGCGTCTCTGTCTTTTCGGTCACGGTTACAACATCTCCGTTTGCGGGTGTGCCCGTAACAGCAATACCGTATGCGGCGAGGTCTGCCGCTTTGCCGTCAAGCTTCCACGCGCCGTCATAATTAAAGGCATATGCCCCCGCTGTGGTTTTGGTTGCTTTCCTAAACTTTTCAAAATCGACCGTAGCCGCCGTCACGCCAGTGCCGCTGACCGCCGCCGTGATAGAAGTGGCTTTTTCACAACTAATCTGGTCGCCTATGCTCACGACCTTGCTTGCAAGCCCGAGCCTTGTAAGCTGCTGAAAGTCTGAAAAGCTCTTGATAGTCAAGCCGCCCGTGTTTGAAGCGATTGCGGCAAGGAGCTTGTTCGTAACTTCAAGCGTGCTGTTTTTTACAAGGTCTATCGAAATTTCACTCATTCTGTTTCCTCCGTTCTTTTTGATATTTTTAAAATAATCCCGCCGTCAGAGGCGAGCTGAAACGACATTTTATTGCTTTCGTCGGAAAACAGCACTGCGCTTTCAGTGGCCGCTTTCACGGCTGAATTGAGCGCTTCGGGCGAAACGAACATTTCCTTAAGTGTGCTTATGATGCTATCTGAAAGCCGAACGTCTTCATCAAGTTTGACAACGCGGCTGTACGGCTCATATTCTTCCGGGTAATCAGCGCCCGAATAAAACATAAATGTGTCTATATCGTCCGAAGCAAAGTTTACGCGGCAGTACTTCACATCTGCCGCGCTGTAGCCCTCTTTTGATATAATGGGCGTAAGCATGAGTGTTGCAATGCCGCTTTGAGAAATGCTCACTTCATCCGTATCCGTGTATCCGATGTATGTTTTATCTTTTGAGTAGAGAGCGGCGACTGCTTTGTTTTCGCCGAAGAAATCATACGTCTTGAACGTATATGTTTTTCCGACTTCGACGGGCATAAAGCCCGTAGCATAATAATCTTCGCTCTCTGTCATTTCGCCCGTGAGTACGTTCACATACAAGCCGCTTGAAACTTTTGCTTTATTAAAAATGTTGCTCGAAAGAAGCTCGTCTATAAAGCCGTCGGCGCCGACATATTCCGTATATCCGTCGTCTATATCCTCGGGGCGAATTTTCGCATCGCACAAAATTGAGCTTCTGCTTTGAACGGAAACAGATGTAGTTGCCATTATTTCGCCGCCGATAACGCCGACTCTGACGGTGCTGACGTTCGTTAAGAGCGGCGCTTTTATTGAATTTCCGCTGAACTTCTTTTTCTTAAATTTTGTCATACCCTCTTCGGAATAAACGAAGAGAGCCGTTTTTGAACTTATCGCATTCCACTCGGCATCAAATGAAAACGTGACCGTTTGGTCTGTATTTCCGCAAAGCAAAAATGCATTTTTTTCGACCGTGGCGACGCGGTCTTTTATTTCGATATTAATATTCCTCATAATTCCTCGCTTTCATCAAGTGATATTGCAAGCCACTGCACCCACGTTTCGACATCGCTTGTTCTCATCAGCCATATCGTGAAGCCGTTTTTTGTCACGTCGCGAACGCCTACGCCCAAAACTGCCGTTCCGGGACTTTGGGTCACTGGCGTAAGCAATACATAAGGCGCCTTATCGAATGCGCCTTCCGAAAACTCTATCGCGCAGCTTGTCGGCTGATTCGGCGTAGGCGTTATGGAAGCGCTGCCGGCGGCTATCTTCAAATTTTTGCCGTACCAAGCGGTGCTGCCTTTAATTGTAACGGGTACATTAAAATTAAAATCGCTTTTGCCCCAATCAAATACCGGCACGCCGCGCGGAAGAACGCGTGTAATCTCTTTCGCGGCATACCCCTGTGTGCCGTCATAAACGGCATCTGACGCCGAAAATGAAATATAATACTCTTTGTCGTAATCGAAGCCTGAAAGCTCTAAAGACAAACTGTAGCGCCCGTTTTGAAACGTAGGCGCCGCGGATATTTCAACGTATTCGGCGGAGCTTAAAGCCTCGCGCGTTTCCGCTTTGCGATATTTGAGCAAAAGTGAATTTGCGGTCACGCCGAAGCTTCCATTGAAATAGGCGCCCGAAAGTGAGACTTTCAGAACATCGCCCGTCGGCGTTTTCCGTGAAACATCGGCGCCGATTGTAAGCTCTGAATAATCGACGAAGCCGAAGGTTTTGCTTGCAGATGCTGTAAACCCTCGGCTGTCCGTTACCGTGGCGGTCAGAACAGCCGCCGCAGCTTTTAATATTTCACCCGAAAACGGCGAAGAGCCGCTTTCCTTTTTAGTGCCGCCTAAAGATACATTGATTTTTGAAAGGCTCGCACTATTTTTTGCCGCGCCGCTTGCCGTGAAGTTTACAGTGCTCACGCCTTTTATCAGGCGCTCCGAAGAGCCTGTAAGAGCAACGGCATGCGTGTTTGCATCGGCCGCAGTGAGAGTAACGGCGGGCGAAGAAACATCTTTATCAACCGCCGCTTTGAATGTACAATCTTTATATCCGATATTCGTCGCTCCGCTGTATGTGTAACATCTTATAGTGATGTATGTGTATTGCGCATTTTTGCAGTAAGCGTATGCCGCGGCAGGCACGGTCCAGCCGTATGTTGCCGCTTTGGTTTTTGTAACAATGTTTGAAAAACTCGACGGCGATGCGCCGTAACCGTATTGAAGCGTGTGTGTGAAGGTATCCGAAGCTCTGTTTATCGTGATAACCGTCGAAGCTCCGATATTGCAGGCTACGGCCGAAACGCCCGATGTTCGCGGGATTGTTGAAAGCGTTTTGGTGATTTCGCTTTTATGCTCTCCGACGTGAACACCATCGTCGAAAGTGACCTTAACATAAACGGTGCGTGTGCCGTCCGATTCGTGCGGAACGGTAACTTTTTTTGAAAAAATCGTAGTAGTTGTGTTCGCATAATAATTGCTTTTGAAGCTTCCCGAAGCGATTACTGCGCCCGAAGCGCTGTTCTTTCGCACTTCGTACTTGCCGGGCGGCGATTCAAGGTTATATGACCCATATGTTGAAATAACCTTACTTTCGATTGAAATAACCGTCGTATTATCTGAAACACTTTGTGACCCCTGCGAAACGCTTGTTTGAAGCGTTACCGACATTAATATTCACCCCCGATATAGAAGCAGCCTGTGCGGTCGTCGGCGTAATCTTCGAATCTTGCATTTTTCCCGATGGAAAAATATTTTTCGACCGAAAGATTTTTTGTTTCGACAACGCTTTCGCCCTTTTCGCCGTCATACCCGGCGAAGAGAAGTGTGTCGCCGCTTGACGCCTCTGTGACTTTAAGCCCCGTTTCGTTGAATGTGCCCTCGGTCTCTGCGCCCGTCTTATTGACGTGCAACCCGTCCTTGTCGAAAACAAAGCCTGTGCCGGTGTTAACCTCTTTTACGCCGTCGAAATATCGCTCGCCGACGGTTATCGCCTTTTCGGTTGCGGTTGTAAGCTCCGTTACGCTTTTTTCAACCTCGCCGATGCCGCTTTCAAGAAATTCTACGCGTGAAACCACAGCGGATATTTGCTGCTCCTGCTTGTCGACGCGCATTTCTGTGCGATTTTGCGCTTTTTCTAAAGCACTTTCTGCCGCTTTGTAATCAGTCGAGCCCTTTTCGGGCGCTTCTGCATAAAGCTTCTCGCTTACTCCGGTGTTTATTTGAAATTCGTCTGAAAGAAGAAGAACCTTGCGGCAGGTCCCGTCATCGCTTTCGATTTCAAACATATCCCCGAATTCAAGAGCACCGATACCGAATGTATTTGCTTCAAAGGCAGTATATTCAAGTCCGCTCAAGCTTTCGAGTATACCGTCTATAAAATCTTCCCTGTGCGAATCCATAAGCTGATTATTTTCAATGCGGATTTCAATAGCGGTTGTAGCTTCTGAGTTTTGGCGATATACATTATCTTCCTGCGGCGTGCGCGAAAGAACCACTGTATTTATCGGCCCGACCCGCTCTTTAAACGTCAGTGATTTTAAATCCGAACAACCAACTTTCACGCCGCTTTCACTCGGATATATCACACTAAGCTCCGTTCCTTGAACAATAATTGTTCCGCCGGCCGCAGCGGCAATTTCGTCAAGCGCCGTTCTAAACGTGTCTTTTTCACTATATTTTTCCCCGTCAAGAATTACATCGGCGTTCACGAAATTGCCGCTTTTTAATGTATAACCGAGGCGAGCGCATATTGTTTCAAGATATTCTTTTAATGTGATGTTTGAAAAGTCGATATTAAGGTCATACGGTATCATCGAGCGAAGAAGGGCGTCGTAGCATTCAAGAGTTGTTTTCCCCTCAGCTGAATAATCTGAAGAATATACGACATATCCTTTATATTCCTTGAAGTGCCATTCATCATCTTCGTTTCCTTTTACACCGAAGCGCACAACATCTATGTTTGAACCCGCGCGAATGTTTACATTTCCTATAAGCTCTATATCTATGCAGCGCATAACAGATGTGAGGAGTGCGCCTTCGTAATGCGGCGTAACAGAAAGTATATCGCCTTCGCCGTATACCTTCCCGCCGAGTGATATATCGCAAGTAATTTGATGGCCATATTCTTTCATTGCTTCTTCAAAATTCAAGTCATCGCCTCCTTTTGTTTGCGATAACCGATATTTCAGTCGGTTTGTAGAGCAACGTCCGCTTCCGCTTCAATTCGCTTACGGCATCGCCGAAATAAAAAGAATTTTCAACAGTTTCGCGGCGCTCGGGGTCGTAATATTTCATTTTTGCGCTTTCTCCGTTAACAACCTTCAAAAACGTTTGCATTTCAAATTCGTCCATTTGGCCGAATTTTATTGAAAGCTTCGGATATATTCCGATAAGTGTGCCTTTGTTTTCGCCGCTTATTGAACGCCCCGTGTCACTGCTCCAGAGCTTACAAAAAGTGACTTTATAATCAGTTACTTTTGGCAATGCAACCCATTGCTTTTCTCGCCATACATAAAGAAGCTTCCCTTCGTAGCTCATACAGTAATCCTCCCATTGCTCATAAACGCCCGTCTTTCTTTCAAATCCACGATGTATTTTGCAATGATTTTCCCGTCAAGATATATCGGAATAACGATTTGCCCGCCTGCGCCTAAAAGGCCCGCAAGTTTCTCGGCGAGCTCATCAATCCACCCCGTATTCTTATCAAGCGGCAAAACAGCCTCTCTGCCGTCCTCGCCTGTTATAGGCGTAATTACACCTCGGCCGGGAACGTTGACGATGCCTCCGCGTGCGAGCTTGAGATGCGGAATTTTCGGAACTGAAAGTGGGTTGTAATCCCAAAGATTCACGAACGGTTGAAGTCCAAGAACATTAATCGAACGGACCTTGTTTAACATCGAATTAATTGCATTGAAAGGCTTGGAAACGATAACGTTAATTCCATCTATGAGCTTGTTCACGATATTTCGGAACGTCTCGGAAATCCCCTCTTTTATTCCGTCGAAAATTTTTCCTTTTTTAGAAAACACATCTTTAACCTTCGTCCAAGCGTTTTCAAAAATCTCTTTGAATTTCGAGCCAAGATTTTTAAATACGCCGATAATCGCTTCTTTAACTTTTGAAGCAGCGGATTTGATTTTATCGATTTTTTCGGTTATACCACCAAAAAGCCCGTCCATAATAAAGCCGCCCTGCTTTTTCATTTCTTTTGACGGTGAAGCAATTCCGAAAGCCTTTTTAAATCCGTTTATAAACGGCTCAAAAATATGTTCTTTAATCCATTGATTTATGTTGCTAAGCGCCTCAACTATTCCGTCGAGCAAACCCTCAAGCGTGAACTCTCCGTCTTCGTATGCGTTCTCGCGCCACCAACTAACCACGCTATCCCAAGCATCCTCTATAAGCCCCCAGAGAAAAGCCGCAAGCCCGCCGAGCGCCGCGCCGATACCTTCAAACAGCGAGCTGCAAAGCCCGCTCCAATCTATTGCGGCGATAAAATCAGCAACATCATTTCCGAGTTTTTGCCAATCGACATTTTCAATAAACGCTACGACAGAATCGATGATGCCTTTAATCCCGTCCGAAAGCATCTTTCCTGTTTCAGCCCAATCTACGGAGTTCCAAAGACCCATAAAGCCATCGGCAAGAGATTTCCCGAGCGTTTTCCAATCAAATGTTGCAAAAAAGCCGGCAAGCGTTTTGAATAGTATTATGAATTTTGCGCCCAGCACTATGCCGAGATCGCCCCAATCCACGTTTGTAATGATATTATTCAGGCATTCGGCGAGCGAAGCGCCAAGGTTGTACCAGTCGAACCCAATTATTGCTGTTGCAAGAAAGCTTAAAATCGCTCCAAGTGAAAGCCCAAGCTTTTTTCCTATTCCGGCCCAATCTACATTTTTAACTACGTCGTTCAATTTTTCGGTCAAAACAAGCGCCGCAGATGCCCAATCGCCGCTTTTAATGCTATCAACTACAGCTTGCCCCCAATTGGGGAGCTCAACATCCTTGAAGCCGGCGGTTCCGCCGGAACTGCTTGAAGCACTTGACGAGCTGTCGTTTAACTTGTTTATTTCATCGAACCCGGCCGTAGAACGTTTTGCTTCCTTTGCGGCGGCGCCCTGATTTTTCAAGGCTTTCGCGTTTGCTTTTGCAACGAGATTGACTTTAAAAAGCGCATTTGTGAAAGCCGAAATGTATGAAACGGCTTTTGAAAGCAAACTTATAACAAAATTTATCGCGGGGCCGAGAAGCTCTCCGAAGGCGGAAGATAAACCGCTTATCTGATTTTTTAACGCTTCGTTATCATTTAAATACGACGAAACAGCGTTTCGAAGGAGCGAATACGCGCCCTTCGCTGCAAAAAGAGATGTTCCGAATTTTAAAACGGATTTCGCACCGCTCGAAAATGAGCTTGTTATTTTGCTCCCCGCTTTTTTTGCGAGACTTCCGATTGCGCCAAAAACACCGCTTGCGATTTTTTTCACTCCGCGAAATGCCGCGCCGATACCTGTTTTTACTGTTCCGGCAAATTTTTTGCTTAAAGAAGCCGTTCCTTTAAACCCAGCGCTCATATTTTTAAAAAAAGTGTCAGAGCCGGGGATTTTTTTGAAAACGCTGCTTGCTTTTTCTTTTATGCCGCTTACAGCAGATTTCATTTTTTCGGCGATGCCCGAGGTCATTTTTGAAAAAACACTATTATCATTAAGCTGTTTTTTGATATCTTTCAAAATATTCAAAGTATTCGAGAGCTTTTGATATTCTTTGTTCGTTTTTAGAATTTCCGCTTTTTCTGTGCCTGTTTTTTCAGCAACCCTTGCCGCGGCTTCCTCTATAATCGCCATACGGCTTTTGGTTTCGTCAAGAAGCGAATTAAGCTCTTTTCTGCTTCCGATTTCCGCAGTGGCATCATATTTTTTTACTTCGTAATCAAGTTGTGACCCCGCATTTTGAATTTGTTTTTGACGTTCAAGCTCTAAAGTGGCCTTTTCTAAAAGTGCGTTATACTTGATTTGTGCGTCGTTAATTTCTTCTTTTTTTGCAGAAAGCTCGGCATATTGTTGCGCATAAGCCTCTTCAACCTTTTGAGCACTTTCGTCATCATTTTTGGTTGCCGCTTTTTCTATAGCTTTTTCACGTTCTTTTACCGTTTTTTCAGTTGCTTTTTCGTTCGCCTGTGCCTCGCGGTCAAGCTCTTTGAGCTTTTTCTTTAATTCGGAAATATCCTTTTTAACGCCGTCGAGGTTAAGCCCCGTGTTGATTCTGATTGAACCGTCAGCTGCCATCCGCATCATCTCCGAAGAGCTTGTTCCACTTCGCTATCATTTCCTTTTCCTCCTTCGTATAGCGCGGCGGCAATGATACTGCCCTTTGCGCATCGATTATTTTGTTTTTTAAGCGTGCATCGGAAATCTCGCTCGTGTCATAGTTACGAATGTCTCGCACTCTCGAAAGGACGCAGTCCGGAGTAAGCCCTTGTATAAGGCGCATATACTCCCAATAGTGCATATCGGCTTTTTCAAGGTCAATTCCATAATCCGAACGAAATGAGGGAATTATATATTTCGTATCCAATATCAAGTCCATATCCCTTTCTCCGTCCACATCCTGTGCCTCTTCGCCGCACATCAGATATATCGATGCAGCTTTCAAGAAAAGCTCTGCATTTTCACTTGGAATAAACCCGAACAAAAGGTATAAAACGGCAAGTGCACGCTCTTCGTCGCATATAGAATCGTCTTCTATAACTTCAAAACATCTAAGTGCCGTTTTAAAATCAGTATTAATCGAATATTTTGAACCCTTGATTTCTACCTCTTTCGGATAAAGCGTCATTTTTCCACCTTTAAAACACTTTCATTCCGTGCGCCGTACTTATTTTTAATTCGCGCAAACATATCATCTTGCGTAAGATGAAGCTTGTCGATTATGCTCTTTCCGCTGTCGTCGGGCTTTGAAAGCTCATTTATAAGGTCGTCATACATTTCAAGATAGTTTGTTTTTCCGAATATTTTTTCGCAAGCGCCTTCGCCAAGAAATCCATCCATAGCGCGGCGCATGTCTTTGAACGCTTTTGCATACATCTCAAAAGCCGCTTTTTCGTTTTTGGAATAAAGAGAACCTTTATTTTTAATGTCTTTTTGTTTTTCAAGAACGATAAGCCTGCCTTTGAGCTCGCTTTGAATGCGACGAACCTCGTTATAGCTTCTTTCGAATTTCAGAGGAAGTTCAACATCGGCAACATCAAAAATTATAGTTTCGCCTTTGTCGTTCACTTCGATTTCGAGAATATCATTGCGATGTATTCTGAGTTTTTCCATTTTAAAATCATCCTTTTTTCAAAAAAATCTGCCCCGGAAAATATCCAAGGGCAGATTTTCTGTTTTTATTTTTCGGTAAAACTAACGGCGCCATCTTCAACAGTGGCAGTCCCCTGTGTAGGGTCCCCATTAAGCGCGATTGTATATGTGATTTGAATGTTATTTTCGCCGCCGAAGTCGCCAAGCTGAATTACCGCTTTGTTTTTTTCGGCACTGTATGTGCCCGAAGATGATTCATCGTAAAGATTTACAGAAATAATTGTCGTCTCAAGGTCTTTGCCGAGAGCGCGTTTTTTTCTTAAACCGTCTATAAACTCAAAAACACCGTCGCCTTTAAATGCGGTCTGCGTGCCGTCAAGTGACGGCTGATATCCGTCTACGCTTGTAGTTGAATTGTCCTCATCAATATACTGCTCCGTCGTAGTCTGAGGATTATAAGAAATTTTTTGCGATGTAACACCCTTACCGATTCGTTTGTATGTCGGCTGGGTTTCGCCCGGGGCTACATCCAAAAAGTTTTGCCACAGGCTTCTTTTAATTTTTTCCAAAAAAACTCACTCCTTTTCGTATGTTAATTTACATTGAATTTGATATCGGGCTGTGCTGAAGTCATCGGCGATGCCGAAAAGATAACCGCTGCTCAAAGCTTCGACTTTTGAAGCTGTTTTTCCGCTTCCTAAGTCCGGCATTTTACCCTCTTCACTCATTTGTTCGAGCCATTCCGAAAACGCTTCATAAAACCCGCTGTTGTCAATGTTATTTCTTAACTCTTCGCTGTAAAAAAGCCGTGACGCGAAAACGAAAAGCACCTGACGCTCCGAAGAGCCGTCAAGATATGTTTTTACTATTTCCGGCGCAGGCACGCGCTCTATAGAGTATGTGTCGGGATTTTCAGGAAGAAAATCGACATTAATTCTTGAAAGTTTGTCAAGATAAGGGCATTTTAAAAGGAATTCACGAATTGATTCGATTATACTTTTTGCCGTGTTTATCCACCTCCGTTCGCGATTTTTTCGCACGCCGCCAAAAGCTCGTCTTTTCTATCTAAGTAACAACGTTCAACCCACATTGGGCCGCGCAGGGCACCGTTTCTATAATTCATTTCGCGTTCTGTCGGAATTTTTTGGACATTTTTCCGGCTGCGCGGTCCGTCTTTTGTCAGAAAACACGCCGCTTTTGTAACGGGGTCTACATATATTTTGCCGTACCAGTGATATCTTGCATATGGACCGTTATAGAATATGGCATCGCCGCTTTCTACTACTCTTGCGCTGTTTTTCAACGTTCCGCTTTCAAACGGAACATATTCATCGGCAAGAAGCATAAGATTTTCAGAAAAAAACCGCTGAACTTTGCCCGCCGTTTCCAAACCGTGATTTTTCAAAATATCTGCTGTATCTGCGAGTGCAATGTCAATTTTTGTAATCATATTTTCACCCGCACTTTATAACGACGCTGTCAAGAGGCGACCCGCAGATATTTTCGCTTACAATTTTCACCGTGACAAAATTCTGCAATTCTTTAAAACTCGAAATTTCCGTACCTATACCGAGCACTATTTTGTCCCCAATAGTTACATTCCAAGCTTCATTAAATGTTCGCGAGAGATTAGGGCTGACGCTGATGATTGTTTCGCAGCTTTTTTCAAAACCGTTGCCGTTTTTTGCGGCAACGGTACCATTGCGGAAATATACGCCTTTCAAAATATGTTTCGTATAAATATCACGTCCGTTTTCAATACAATGTCTATATATCGTTATTGTGTGCGGATACATATTCATCTCATCGCCCCGCTTATCAAAAGCCCCGTGTTCCTGAGATACATTGTTGCAGCTTCATATTTAAGTCGCTTTTGTTCTTCAAAGCTTTTTACTGCATATGAAACAGAGTGATTATCAAGGCTTTCGCTCATTTTGCCGCCGCTTTGAGCCTCTTTATAAAAGCATTCGGCAACAGCACACACAGCCATTTTGAAAAGCTCTTCACAGCATTCGCTTTCGTTTGAAAATCTGCCGCCCGTAAGGTTCAAAACATATCTTTCCGCTTTGACGGCGGCGGTTTCAAATGCCGCTTTATCCGAAATAGTGTTCCCGTAAAAGTTTGTTGTATAAAAGCTGTAATCAGTTATCATTTCTTTCGGCCCTTTTTCTGCTTTTCTTCGAGAGCCGAATCATCTTCGGCTCTCTCAAAAGCGGCGGCATCGTCGGCGGCTATTTCAAACCCGTTTGATTCGTATTCAAAAACTTTGGATTCCGAAACGATGCGCGATATTCCGTTTTTAATAACTTTTATCAAAGTATCACCCCTTATGATGCCGCTTTTGCGTGACAGTATATACCCGCTTTCTTGTTGTCAAGCACCCAAGCATCGTGATATATTCTGTAGTCCACCTTCCAAGCGTCGCTCTTCTGATTCGTATCCGGGTCGAACACACGAAGTTTTGCGTGTTTGGTGACCTGAACAACCGCTCCCTGAGCGATTATCATAAAGTTAATATCCTTGCCGTTTGTTGCATCCTTGATATATCCGCCCGCAGTCTGATCGTTTGATGTTTCTTTTGTTTTTCCGTCATAGAGCGTGATTGCTGTGTAAAAACGCTTCTGCGGAACGCGTATTACAGTCATATCATCGAACGTGCCGAAGTTTCTGTTCGGGTTTTCCGAAGGTATGAGTGTACGCGAAAAATGGTCCTTATCATCTTTTATAAACCCGTATACGGTAGGCGTTATGAAGAGATACGCGCCGTTTAAATCAACTTCGTTTTCTTCCATCGCGGTTTCGGCCGTGGTGATTGCCGGCACTGCCGTTGAGTTTGTGAGTGTCGCGCCTGTAACGGTATAGCCTGACTTTGCGGCGTATTGCGCGAAGCGGATTGCATCAACTTCAGGTGCGACCTTTTCGCGAATAAATGTGCTTGCAAGCTTTCCGAAAGCGAGCCCGAGAGTTTCATTATCATCCATCGCATCGATAGAAAATGAACGGCCTCTGTCGTGTGTAAGCGTGAGCGTTTCCCAAGAGAGGGTTTCATCGCCATCGACAAAACCCGTGGCACGTGAATAATCGCCAAGACCCGAGAGTGATATTTTGGCAACTTTTACTGTTCCTGCGACGCCCGTTTCCTGCACAAGCGCATCGGGCGTATCAAGAACGGCGGTTCTCGACGACATTTTATAAACTTCATCAAGATACCCCGCATATTTTGTGATTGTTGAAATTGAGTTTGACATTTAATCATCCTTTCTTTGGGGGCAACCCCATAATCTCGCGCATCTTGTTATCCGCGGTTAATTCTTCAGTTTTTTCGCTGCCGTGTTCAAGACCACTTGCACCTTTTTCTGATTCCGAATGAAAAAGATACGCTTTGTTTTCTTTAAGCGCATTTATCTGCTCTTCAATGCCGCTTATTTCGCCGCTTTCATCATCTATTTTTATCTTCGACATATCAAGCAGCGAAATAATATCTTTTGCATCGCGTGCGCCCGAGAGCTTGACCCTGCAGTCGACTGCAAAATCCTTGATTTTCTGCGAATATGCAGCCTTTGCATTTTTCAAATCTTCGCCATACTTCGCCTTAAGCGTATTTTCAGTATTCGCCGCCGCATTTTTGCTCTCGGCGCGCGCACTTGAAAGCTCACCCTGAAGTGTATTAATTTGAGAATTAAGCGCGCTCGCCGCAGTCTCGTATTCGCTCATAATACTATCGACCACGCTTTTCGGAAGAGGCTCTTCATTGATTTTTAAACTTTCTAAAAATTCACGATTCATTTTTTCACCACCTTGTTTTTAAAGTTATAAAAAAGCCGCCCGCATTTGACTGCGAACAGCTTAGTTATTTATTTCTTTTTCGAGTTCACGACGCTGGCGTTTTAATTCAACGAGCTGTTCCCGCTTTGCGGCGATATAATCGCTGTAGCGGATTACTGCGGCTTGCCGCTTTAACACATCATCCGTATCGATATTTTTGTCGTATCTCTCTAAAATATCCGCTTTGAAATTTTCGACCTCGTCAATATCTTTGCGCACGTTTTCGATCGCCTCGTCGTACCCCGGAAGAGCCGCTTTAAGCTCTTCAATACTCGGTTTTTGCGGTTTAAAATTTGCGTTCATAGTTATTTCCTTTCTTTTTTTATTATGAAAAAAAGCGCCGAGCGTTTTCAGCACGGTGCTTTTAACATCGAACACGGAGTTCTATGCTATTCGTTTGCCTTAATATTAATTGTTTTAATTTCATTTTCTGTAAATTCATATAAAGACGACCTTCCCGGCACACTAATTATAACGGCGGCAACCTCTGGCACATTATCAATCGGCTGTATATAACAAACACATTTTCCAGTGACTGGTTCAAGTCGCCCGACAAGATGTATTTCTACATTCTGTCCACGAGCGGCACACATTATTTTTTGCATTTCTGTGATTTCGGGTAATACCATAAGTTATTTCTCCAATTCCGGGTATGTCGGTACGATATGTACGCCTTTTTTACTGTAATGAATTATAAACGTTGAAGTTTCGGTTTCAACGCCAGTGGCCGGCGAAACGTCGAAACCAATAGGATGCTCTGCTTTTACCTTTTCTTTGTGCGTCCACTTTCCTGCACCGGTGCGCACGATTTCTCCCGTACCCGCATATTTGTTTACAAGGTCCTGTATATCTTCGAAAGGATTCAAATAACTACGCCCCTTAGTATAGTTATTGCGACCTTTTATATGTTTATCTTGTCTCCCATCGAAAACTTTTGTGTTATACTTTCCATCCCTTATGCTTTTTCTTATACGTTCATCGGCATATTTCGTTTTTAGACCGACATAATCTCCGATATACTTTATTTCCCTGAAGCTCCTAAACGTTTGGGGCGCTTCGGAACCGAGCAGAGATTTGTATTTTTCAAACTGCTTTTTATCTTGCCATTCGTTTGCCGTGATTTTGTTAAGAATGTTTTTATTTATTATATCATTTTCTTTGCCGTTTTCAACACTTTCAGTTGTTTTCTTTTCAGTATCCGTGGGAATTTTTGCTTTTTTTGAACTGAAATACACATTTTCGCGCTCATACATTCGCTTAAGACCGTAATTTTCGCAAAATTCATCAAGTGATGCCTGCTTATTTATAAGCCGAGCACTAAGATTTTCAATATTCTCTTTATCGCCCGAGGCTTCTGCCACGGCGAGTTTTTTCTTAACCCTTCTTATCCCACGTTCACGGCGGCGCTGTTTTTGCAAAACCTCATAAACCCGTTTATTTTCGTCCTCGTCTATTTTGTCATTCGGCAAAACGGTTATTCCCGGGAAAAAAGTAAATATTCTGTGGCGGCAGTTCACGCCGCCCAAACCTTCTATTTCGTCGGGATATCCCGTTTCTTCTTTGAGATTGGGATATTCATCGGCGCCGCTTATTTTGTATACCTTGCCTTGCCATCCGGCGTGATTTGCTATTTTGCTTTTTTCGCTTACACGCGCGCCGATATGTTTAGAAACATAAACATATTCAGCGTCGAGAAATACGGTATTTTCAAAGGCAACCTTGTTCGCAAGCCGATTTGCAGCTGTGAGCACATCTCTTCGCACGCAGCTCTCTATACTATATCTGACAACTTGATTTCCGCGCTTATATGTGGCGCACTCTATCCCGTTATCAGCCATATTTTGAAGAGCGCGTGATATGGCTGTGTTGTAATTGTATATTCCTGAAGACGTTTCTATGTACGCGCGATTCAAAACATCCATATATGCCTTTTTACAGCCTTCGACAGCTTCTGTATTTATAAGTCGAAACGTATCCTTAAGAGAAACGAAGCTTTTAGTTATTGTATTTGAAAAAACAGGGCTTTTAAAAAGTGCGTTTGGGTCTACTGAAATAACGCCTTCTTCATACGCTTTTTTTGCGGCATCACTTTCAATATTCAAAAGTGATGCCGCTCTGAGCATTGTTTCTATGGCGCTTTCCGCCACACCCGAATACTCCGATATTTTTTTCACCACTGCGGCATTTAAAGCGCCCATTTCAGCAAGCTTTTCAATCTGCCATTCAAGACTGCCTGCGACGGCGTCGTATTTTGCAAATCGGCTCGCAATCTCAAGCATAAGGTCAAGCTCTATTTGGCTATAAATGTCAATTATTGGCTGTGTGATTTCATCGAACGTTGGCTTCATCAATATTCATCCTCAGGCTCCGGCTCTTCTGATATGTCACTCCGCTTTTTAAGCTTTTCTCTATATTCTAAGGCCTGTTCTTCCGACATCTTATAAACGTCTACATAATACTGTATTTCGTCTATAAGCCCAGAATTGTATTCGAGCATTGCTTGCCGCTTTTGCTCTGCACTGTCTTCGATTATGCTATCGTCGAAATTCACTGTAAAATCGCCGTTGAAGTTTAAGTTTTCGCCTGTATATGAGCTTTCGACAAAAAGCAGACCGCGGCACATTCCTACTATTGCATTGCGCAGCAAGTTTTCGTGTTTTTTCAACGTTCGGAACATTTCCGAGTTTTCGGAAACGACCTGTGTTGCCGTGGTTACATTCCCATTTTCCCATTTGAATGCTTTAGCTCCGAGGCCAACTTTTTGAGAAAGAATGTTAAGATTTGTCTGCAAAGCAGTGTCGTGCTCGGCTACGCGAAGGGTTCCGTTTATCTCTTCGATTGGCTTGCCTTCGTCGGCTTCGGGTATTCTATAAAAAGCTTCATCTTCCGGGTCAAAAACGTTTACCATATTGCCTGTTTTTGCATCATAATTAAGATGTGCGGCTCCGTCTTGCACAAAAAGCCGCTTTTTTCCTAAAAGAAATTCTTTTTTATAGCTATCATAAATAATATCAATTGTTTTGAATACATCCGTAGCCGACGAATATACCGATGTGCCGAACGGCGAATTGAAATCGTCGCGATTAGTGATATTTGGTCTGATTTGTTGGAAAAGCGGCGTCTCGCTTTTCGTTTCCCATTTCCGTCTGATATTATGCGCTTTATAAAAGTCGTTTGAAACCTCTCTTAACCCATCCTTGCCATTTGGGGAAAGTAAAAAGTTATCAATCACATAGAAGCCGCTTTCGTCAAGCATATGCGTTTCAAGATACACATACCTTTTTCCGCTTATGTTTTTGTAAGATGCAAAGGCGCATTCTGTCAATTCGCCGCTGTCAAAGCTTATAGGATACGCATATTTTTGCGAGATATATTTCTGTTTTGTTTTCTTACCGGTCCAATATTGAACAAAAAAGCCTCCGCCAAGGGCGAAGGCAAGCTCTATCAAATTGTTTCCGCGAACAAGAAAGTTTGTTTGCTCCAAAAGCGCATCAAGCCGCTTTTGCGTTTTTTCATCGGGCGCGGTAATTTCAACTTTTTCGTTCAGTAATAAATCTGCCCATCTTTGCGCTACAGTCGCAGGCATATTAAGCGTTGCGCGCTCTTTTTTCTTCTTTTCCGTGCCGTTGTAGACATAGTATTCGTGGAATTTGTCAACGAAGCCCTTATAGAATTGCTCCCATATTTGAAGCTTACTTTGAATTTCATCCTGTTCGCCATAAACAACGCTTACGCCTTTTTCGCGCAGAAAATTTATAATATTGTTATCCATTGTCTCTCCTTGAAATTCGTTTTTACCGTCCCATATCTATCATCGCATTTTGAAACGGTTCCGAAGAATACTCCTGTGCGTCTAAACTATCTATATTGGTTGTGCCATCATCAAGGCGCACATCCCGTTTTTTCTCATCCCAAACAGCCGTTTCAAACGCTTCGTATGTTTCGGTGCAGTTTGAAAGAATATAATATCGCTTTTGGCTCATCATAGAGCTGTAAAAATATATGCGGTCGAGTATTTCGCCCTTTTTGGCGTTTTTAATTGTAATCGGCAAATTCGCCTCTCTAAGTACGCGGCGAAAGCCTCGTATGAGAACCTGTTCCGCACTGTCGGCATATACGGTCGTGAGCTGCGGATATTCGTGCTTGCATTCGATTGCAAATTTCAAAAATTCGCTTTCGAGTTGCGAAGGGTCAATTTCTTCCTTTATTCTTCGCTCCTTGAGGGTTATAAGCTCTTTAAAACCTCGTGTATATCCCGTGAGATTAAATGCGTGCGATGAGCCGCTTCCACCGAAATCGACGCCCATTGTTACGACTTTAATTTCACGCCGAAGAGGGTGCAAATAATTGCCGCTTTCATCTTTCTCACTCCATTTTTCAAGCGGAATGATTAAATGTTTTCCAAATGCAATGTATATCTTCCCCTCGGCCGTGACCCACAATCCGAGTATATTCCGGTCGTAAAATACACCTTTAAACGCTCGGCGATATTTTTCCTTTGTTTTTTCAGAAAGCGTCAGATTATCATCTTGTGTGAAATGCAAATATATATATCGCTTCGCCGCTTTATCGTCAACATACATCTTCTTAAACCAATGCGTCGGGTCTTTAGGATTACAGTTGAACCACACTTTAGAGTTTTCGACAGAGCAACGGCCTATTCCCTGTTCTACGAAGCTTTGCGGCATTAACGCGACTTCATCGAAAAGAATGCCGGCGAGGGTCATACCTTGTATAAGGTCCTGCGAGCTTTCATCTTTTCCGCCAAAAGTGTAAAAATAATTTGCGCGTGTGCCCTTCGAAATGATTATAAGATTTTCCGACCGCTTGTATTCATATTCATAGTTAAGCGAAAGCAGCTGTTTCAGTAATGTGTTGACGACGTTGCGCCTTAGTGCGGATACGGTCTTTCCGCATATTGCGAAATCACAGTCGTCAAAACAAGTCATCGCCCATATGACAAAAGATGGCGCCATCGCCACAGTTTTTCCGCTTCTAATTGCGCCGTCGGCGATTATTCCGTCAAAATCTCTTACGGGCGAGTTCTCGCACCACCACGAAAATATCTGTAACTGTTTGTTTGAGAGTTTTTGCCATTTAAATGCCTTGCTTTTTTGTTGCCTCATCGTTCCAAACCTCCGAAGCCTTTGTGTTTAAAGCCGAGAGTAGTGCGTTATCGTCCTCGCTATCTTCCACTTTTGCGCCTGCGGCATTGAAGTTTGCGTTTGTATTGTTCACGCTATATCCAAACTTCGACATCCAAAGCCCGGCGAGCTTCGGGTTTATAACGCCCGTTTCAAACTTCTGCCGCGCATCGACCTCGCATTCCTCGCGCATGCGCGTTGCGATGTCCGAATACTCATCTTTATCGTATGTGTCATAAAACGCCGAGCGGGAAAGGCCGCACCACGCACAGAAGCCCTCGATAGAGTATGTCAGCGGCGCCGAAATTTCATTGTTAATTTTTTGCGCTGACGAATCTTTTCGCGTGTTTTCGTTCGTTTTTACGCGTTTTTTTGAAAATTGCTTGATTGTATGCTCGTCGCAGTATTTTTTGTACTCTTCCCAGGCATTCGAAAGCGCCTTCGGCGTTTTGAATTTTTTCGCAGGCATCGCCCCACTCCCTTCTTTTGAATATAAAAGCAGAGAGCCGTTTTTCGGCTCCCTGCACTTGTTTACGCTATAATAATATCACTTTTCACTATGACATTCTATGACATCTTTTTCCCGCCGCTTTTTGATGCATTTCGGAAAAAGGCAAAAGCCTCGGTCTTCGTTCACGAGTGTGAGCCATTCGCACTTTTCGCACTCCGCGCCGCTTTGCTCTATTCTTCTTTCGGGCGTTTTCCTCGCTCCTTTCTGTTTAAGCATAAGAAAAGAGAGCGGGGTGCTCCCTGCTCTCTCGCTTTTTTTCACGATATAATAATACCACACTTCGGGGTGACATTCTATGACATCTTTTATTTTTTCAGTCTCGCCGGTTTTTCGAGCTTTAAAACGGCGCGGGCGCAAAGCCGCATAACCTGACGTTCGCTGTAATTCGTTTCTTCGGCGATTTTTCTAAACGGCATTGCTTCGATATATTTAAGGCGCACGATTGTGCGCTCAAGCGGGTTGAGCTTGAGGGAGATTTCGCGTTCGATTTTTAAAAGCTGCCTATCGAGTGACTTGACGTAGGAGCAGTATTTTTTGAAAAGCTCTTCATATTCCGCTTTCAAGTCCTCGGCGCGCTCGACCGTAAGGGCAACGCCGCTCGCAGTGGGGGCGGCGCGCGGCATACCGTCAAGCGCCGGCGATTTAAGCGCACCTATCCCCTGATATTCGGCATCGAGCTGCTGAAGCTTTTTAAGCAAAGCCTTTCTTTCTAAAACGAGCAGACGGTATTGCTCTAATTCCTGCTTTTTCATAGTATTCCCCCTTGTTGTTTAAAATAAGCTGTCCTGTATAGAGCCGTAAAGCTCCGAATTTCCGCTCGCTTTTGCCCGCCGCTTTAATGCCGGGGCTATCCGCTCGTCATACTCGGCAAGGCTTGTCGAGTAAAATGAAAGCTTAGCGTCCTTTCGGCACAGAAAAAGCCTTATGTAATCGAAGCCGTTCGACGTATTCCTGACGCACTCGCTCTCATCAAGCACGAGGAAATAATCCGGGTATTGCTTTTCAACAAAGCTCTGACAATTCCAATTTTCAAAAAGCTCATCGCGCAGTTTTTTTGAAATCGGGCGTTTCTTTGCGTTTTCCTCGGGCTTTATAAGATTTTTCGAGCAGGTGTAACGCCTGTATTCAAAATGCTGCTTTTGAATGTAAGCGGCGAGGTCAGCGACCCCATATTCGGTAAACTGCAATCTGTCGACATTCGCGTATCCGAAGCCCCACATCATTTCAAGCTCACGGCGCTGACGGTCTATATCCCCGCCGGCGGGATTTGAATTTAAAATAATGTGAATGTGCTTGTTTTTTGCCTCTTCAACGGCATATATATATTTAAGCTCAACTCCGCTTTTTTCGTAGCGGCGCCTGAGCCTGCGAAGGAAGTTTTTGACATCGCGCTTGACGGCGCGGATATCATCGGGGCGGTAAAGGTTCGAGTATTCGAGGCAAACGGAAAAATCGTCGCCCGTGAAATTCGCGTGAATAAGCCGCCTTAAACGTCTTTCGGCGTGACGCTGATTTATAACCTCTTGCGCGGCGGTTGTGGGTTGAAATTTTTCGCGGCGCGCACGAGGGCGATGTATGCACGGGTAGTATTCGACCTCGGCATATTGCCCTGTCGGTATAAACTTCTCTTTCACTCTCACATTCATACTCTCTTTTACCTTTCCGCGGGGGAACACATTTCCCCCTGCGCCCCCTTTGTTATTAAACGTTCATTTCTTAATTTGATATTACAAGCCCGAAAGGAGCCGAAGCTCCTTATATATAATGTAATAGAATTTTCAATGTTCTTTTTTTGAGTTTTCAAAGCCGCCTGCTCGGTTGAGCAGACGGGTTTCAAAATTCAAATTAATGCCAATTGTATCTTTTTTTAAGCTTCTTTTTCAGCTCGGGCGAAAGCTCGCTGTAGGCTTTTCTGTGCCGCGTTTTCTTTTCTATATATAACGGCTTTTCTTTTTGCTCCGTTCCGAAGGACGTAACCGTTGTAATGATTTTTGAAAGCTTTTTGCCGTTCGCGTAAGTGTAGCCGTGCCATTCAATTGCCGCTTTTTCGCGGTCAAAGCGTGCTTCGTTTTCACCCCTGCCGTCTGCCGTGAGCTCCACGCCCAAAAGTTTTAACGCCGCCGTCACGCCTTCAAGGTCTATTCCCTTGCCGGGCGATTTAAAAGATATGAGCTGCTGTGAGATGTACATTAAAACGAGCCATTCAAGTTCTTCTTCGGCGCGGAGTTTCTTTTTAAACTCCGCTTCGAGCTTAGAGACGGTTATAGGCTGCAAAAGTGCGTTATACTTATATGAAATCATCGTTTTTCCCCCTTAATAATACTTTGCGACACTGCGCCGCGAGGGCGCAAGCTTTGATTTCGGGATATCGCCCGTAAGGTTCATTATCGAGTTTTCATAGCGAATAGTCAGTTTAAACTCCGCCGCTTCTTTAAGCTCCTTCGGATATACCGCATCAAACATTTTCAAGGCAACCGCTTTAATCTCGCGGTCCCGCTCGCAGTCGGCGGGCAGATTTTTAATTTCTTCGCGAGTCATCACATATTCCTCCTTATTCAAGCGCAGGGCTCGCGCGTATTTTTCCGTGTATTCTTCCCATTGCATTTTAAGCACAGCTTCGATGAAAGTGACGCACCCGCCGGGCGGACGCAAATCGCAAACATCGCGGCAAACATACCCGACGGGGCATCTGCCGCACTCGCCCGATGCGTTCAGCAGCAGCGCAAGATGTTTTTCGGAAGATGTTATTTTTTCAAAAACCGTCATATCACTTGCACTCGCTTTCGAGATAGTCAAGGATGGCTTCTTCGCAATAGCCTTCGCAAACTTCTTGACACGGGCATATATTGCAGCCGCTGTTTACGATTGAAATTATGAAGTCCCGAAGATTTTCGGGGCTTTTTGAAATATCTTCAAAAACTGTCATATCACACTGTCCTCCGTAAGCTTTCTGTATTCACTCTCACCTTTCCACTTGAAATGCGGGCACGCGCCATATATCATTTTAAGGCCGCGAAAGCCGCAGTCGCACTCACGGCTTTGCGCCGTGCCGATTGTCACAGGCTTAAAAAGCTCGCATATCGTGCAGTCCGCCGTAGTAGTTATTGCCCTATGTGCTATTTCTGCCGCTTTTCGGCAGTTTTCGGCTTCGCACTTTAGAAGCGTTGTTGTGATGCGCTCTTTTCGCGGACGCGGCGCGCCTTTGTCGTCGCGTTTTCTGTTTATATCAATGAGCTTGATGCCTAAAATTACATATCCCGCTTCGATGTGGGCGTAGCCGTTCAGCGCCGAAAGTATATATGTGATTTTGCACAGGCAGCTGTCGCCGCTCAGTTTTTCGCCGAGACATTCATTGAGCAGAATGTAATCGCCGACTTTAAAATTTCTGTCATTCTTTCTGACCTCGAAGTTTTTCTCTGAATTTACGATTTTTTCAAAAAACTCGGGTAATATTTTTAATTCGTGTGTCATTTTAAAATGCTCCTTTATTATTTTTCGCGCTTCATTGTTTTGCCTTATTCTTCAAGCCTTTCAAGATAAACATTAAACGCTTTTTTCAAAGCCGCTTTAAATTTTTCTTTTTCGTCGTCGCCGAGTTTTTCAAGCGATGCGACGATATTGTTGTAAGCCTCCTGCAAGGCATTGAAATAAATAAGCACAGTCTGACTTGCGCCGTCGGCAGTCTTGAGCTTGCGCTCAAGCTCGGCGTTTTGAAGTTTAAAGCTCTCAAGCTCCGCTTTGAGCTTTTTATTCGCCTCTGCCGCCGCCTTTTTCACGGCCGCCGCTTTTGAACGTTCCGCTTCTTCAAGCGCGGCTTTTTGCTTCTTCTCAAGCGTTTTAATTTCATTCTCGTGTTTTTTTATTGTTTCGGCAATGGCGTCTTCTTTCGCCTTGAGGCGAAGGCTGTAATCGGCTTCAAGCTCTGTACGCGTTTTTTCCTTAAGCTCTTCAAGATATTCTTCGGACGGTTCTTCAACGGCGACCTCTACAGGGCGGTTTTGAAGCTCGCGGCTTTCTTTGAGCGCCGCCTGAAGCTCGCCTTCAAGGCTTTCTATTTTCGCGCCAAGCGTTTTCTTTTCGTTTTCCAAAAGCGAAAGCTGCTCTGCCTGCATAGAGCTTTTCGAAACAAGCTCTTCAACTTCGCGGACGCTCATTCCGGCGATTTCGCCGCTGTCAAGCGCTTCTGCTCGGTCGACGGGATTCATTGAAGAGAGAAGCGAAAGCTTTGTTATTCCGAGCTCCGCGTTCTCTTTTATAGTGCCGGCTCCGAGCCGCTCATACGTCGATATGTATGTGTACGCCTGCCGCGCTTTAAGCCCGACCTTTTCTTCGCAATATGAATCGAAGCTTTCAAATCCGAGGTCTTTATAGAGTTTTTCGTCGCGCATCGTTTTCAAATCGCGGCAAATATCCACAAGCGCCTGCTGCACGATGTTTCCGCTTGCCATTATTTTCTGATGAAGTAAGAGGGCCTGTCCGTATCTCTCGCTTTCGTTTGCTGTTGTTATTTCCACTTTAAATCAATCCTCCTTATGCCGCGGGTGCTCCCGCGCCGCTTCCTGCGTCTTTAATTGCCGGGCTTCCCGCGGCAACCCATTTAAGCCATTTTTCAAAAAACAACTGTGCTTTCGGCGATTCTTCTATTCCGCAATTTTTGAATCCGTGAATTTGCATGCATTTTTCTTTTTTCATTTCTATTGTGTAAAAGCTCTTTTCGGGCTTTGCCGCTTTTCTCAAAAAGCAAATGCACAGCTTGCCTTGAAGATGCCTCGCCGCATATCCGCCCACACAGTGATGCTGTTCTCGCCCCTCGGCGATTATTTCGCTCGAGGTCGAAGGAACATATATTGAAAATTCGCCGTCGGAATACTCGTATTTTTTCTTGCATTTTTTAATGTGTTTTTCCGCGGCCGCTTCAAGCTTCTTCGCTCTTTTTGCTTCAATCTCTTCTTTGTGCGCCTTATGATTTTCAAAAGCCTCGTCGTGCGCTTTTTTCAAATTTTTCGGCAGCAAAACAACGGGGTCGTCCAAGTCATATTCAAGCTCGCGCGCCCAGTCTTCGTAATCAAGCCACAGCGATATCGTGTTGTAAAACGTGCCTTTTCCTTTGTTTTTGTTTATGTAATTTTCAAATCGTTTGAGGGTGAAGCGCCCTTCGGCGGCGTATTCTATAACAACGGCCCATTTTTCGGGGCTTGATATAAGAGATGAAAGATGCACGGCAGTCTTCATCCCGCCTTTGACATTATGCTTTTTCAACGAGTTGTAAATTTTCAAGGCATCAAACGGGTTATTTGTCACGCTTTCGCGCGTATATTCGTGCAGAATTTTATACTCCGCTTTCGGCAGCTTAAAAATCTCCCACGGGGTGTTCTTCTTCCAATCAAGCTCGCGTTTGTGCGGGCGACCCCGAAAAACAAGTTCTTCCACCGGGGCAAAATCGCCTGTTTTTAAAAGTATTTCGAGAGACGGGTACAAACAATACATACACATCAAGGTGACATATTTTGTGCGATATCGTTTGTCGTATTCTTTAATCGGCAGATACTTTAAAAAGGTGCCGATAAGGTATCCCACTCCAAAAACCTTGTAGTCCGAAGCGGGCGAAAAATACGATGTAAAAGGCTCGCCTATTCTCTCGACTCGTGAAAAATGTGAGGTAAAATAATAGTTGTGCTTTGCTATTTTGACATCGCCCGGGCTTAAGAGATAAACTTTACTCATATGTATTCCGGGTTTTTTCAGAAAGCGCACATTTTCGTCTTCGGGGTAAAACGCTTCATAATTTTTCCAAGCATAGTAGCATTTCAAAAGCACTGTATCGTGGTCGATAACCTGAATCATCACGGCGCGTCGTTCTTCTTCAAGGTTTTTCCCTTTTTTGATTGTCCCGATATTTTTAAGCTCTGCCGTTCGCCCGCACTCGGGGCATCGCACCGTTTCGCCGTGCTTTGCACTCAAAAACGCATAGTCTTCGTCTTTCATCGTGCGCTCGTTTTTTTGAAAAAAATGACTGCGGCACGACGAGCAATAGCATTCCTTGCCGTTGTTTTTTAGTGTACGATAAAAAACATACGGCGTGAACAGCTTATTTATCGTTTCTTCTTCCCCCGGCGTAAGCGGCGAAGCAAGCGCTTCAAGCTCTTCGCCCGAGGGCTCTTTTTCAAATTTCAAATCCATTCACTTCTTTCTTTGCATTCGACTGCAAAACAGGGTTATAAAAGCGAGGCGAGGTCCAAGTCGATTATTTTGTCGCTTGTCGTTTCAACGGCTTCATACTCGCTCATCTTTATTCGCATTTTGTAATCTATTTTTGCTCCGGGAAAATAAAACTCGACCGCTTTGCCGAAAACTTCAATATCGCTCACGGCTTGTCCAATGCCCGAAGATATCTTTTTTATACATTCGGAATAGCCCGCGCCTTCGCACACGGCTTGCGCAAACTCTTCGCTTTGCTTGCAAAACTCGCACAAGGCGTCTGCCGTGGGGCGGTTTATAACCGCCGCTTTGCGGTCTGAAAAATTCTCTTTTTTCCCTGCATTTATTTTTTCGAGCGCCTTTTCTCTATACATCTTCGTCGCCCTCCACACTCGGGCCGCAGTACGAAAAGTATCGGCACCACAAACAACACTTTTTACAGCGTTTTTCCTTTTTCGTCCACAGCTTAAACCGTGGGCGAAGCTCGCGAATGATTGTTTTTAAATTCATAAGCTTCCTCTTCTTTCTGCCCCGAGGTTGCAGCCTCGGGGCGTGTGTGATTGATTTTTGCAAGTGACGGAGCTGAACCGTCCGAAAAATCGCCGACCGCGGACCTGCATATTTTGGGGAACGGGCGGAATTGAACCGCCGACTTTTTTGCCCTCATTCAAATGTGTGTGCTATTAAGTATTCTTAGAGGATATATGAGTTTGGGGATTATTTTGTTTTGATAAGCGGTCAAATATTAAATTGTTTTTTTTATTTATGAGGTAACTTAAAAAAAGCCGAACCTTCCGTTCCCATATCTCGCCGTCTGTCCGCGCCGTCAAGCGTCTTTCCGCTTTGCCGTTTTTTTAATCGAAGCTGTGCGCCTTGACATAATTTTCAATGTACTTTTCCTGCTTTGCATTCAAACTCTTAAGGTTCTTGTCGATGAATATGACATCGCCGAAATACACGACTTCGCACCATTCATCAGTCATTGTGCTCGGCAGTTGTTTCGCAAAGCCGTCGGCATCGTAAATCATAAGTACGTCTTTGTCGAGCGTTAAAGCGCCTGCATTTTCACAGTCGATTTCCCTTAAAATCGACTTCCTGTCGTTGTGCACCCCGCATCTTATTTGCACATCTCTACCCGGCATTTTTACCATACATTTCATATTTCTTCCTCCGAAAATCGCGGCACGAAGCCGCTTTATTATTTTTCTTTCAAAGCGAATTACCGCTTTTTCGTTTAAAAATCCATACGCGACGGCGAGAACAAGAAGAAAATCTATCACCGAGCGTAATATATTTTCAGTTGACATTTTATTTCACTCCCTTGCCGCTTTTTCAAGCTCTTCGGGATGACGGCTGTAATATGAAGTCATCGTCCTTGAAACTCGCTCGCCTATGTTTTTTCTAAGCTGCGCGACCTCGCTTTCGCTCAGGTCACCAAAGGGCTTCACCGTACCGTCGGGAAATTCCACAAAGCTTCTTCCGATGATTTGTTGTGCCATATACATTCCTCCTTGCTTCATCTTACGCTGAAACGGTTGTACATCATTCTTCGATGTAGTGAACGCAGTCGATGTTTGAAACTTGAATGATGCAGCCGAAGTTACCCGCACGATATATATTGATTTCATCTTCGTTTGCATCGTCGTATTTCGTTGCGATTCCTACCCTATATTTGTAGTCGTCGTATATTTTCATCCAGCCGCTCCCTGTGTAGACTTTTTCGTAATAATCGGGAATCGGCGTATTCATATCGACGATATACGCTCTGTAATCGCCGTCAGAACCGAAGTTTAAAATTGCGGCAACTTCTTTTTCTTTATCGAAAGTTCGAATCATAAGCGAAGCCATGTCACTTGTTCCGAGATATATGCTGTGGTCTTTGTAATACATTTTTGACTGTTCCTTTAAATAAGTTAATTAATCTCTAATCGGTTGCACAAAGCTTATATCAGCTCATCAACCGTCACGCAAAGGCATTCTGCCATTCGTTTAAGAACCATTATTGAAGGCGTTTTATACCCTTTTAAGATATAGCTCATAAAGGCTTCCGAAACGCCTACTTTTTTTGCAAGGTCTCTCTGCGTTATGTCACGCTCTGAAAGCAATTGCAAAACTTTTTTTGTATTCATTTTCCTATTCTCCTTTTCAATATAACCGCTATAACGGCGATATCGGCAATTATTATTGTTATATTTGCAATAATCAAAATAGCGTCTGAAATACTCATTGTGTCAGCTCCTTTTTTCAATTTTTATATTGACAACAAGCAAGCCCTGTATTATTCTTGAGATAAGGGCCGAAGCCCTTACCTCAACAGCTTTTCGAGCAACTCTGACAGAGCCGCCAAAAGCTGAATTACGGCGGTCGCGCAAAGAATGGCTTCTGTGGGAGAAACTTTGGTCTTTGCGCGGCTGTCTTTCTTTTTCTTCTGCTTACTCATTGTTTTTTACTCCTTTTTGTGTTATAGTTAAGTCAACCGCTTAACTTGGTTAAATTATATCTCTAAACTTAGAGAGTGTCAAGCTAAAGATAACTAAATTTAGAGATTTGTGCATTTGCACAAGAATCGAGGGATTGTTTTGTATATTTCTACCGACATAGCTGAACGCATAAAGCAAATGGCAAAAACGAAAAATGTTTCGGTCAAAAAACTGCTAATAGATGTCGGAATGGGTTTTAATACGATGTCTAATATGAAGACATCTATGCCTAAGGCTGATAATCTTGCAAAAATAGCCGATTATCTTGACTGTTCCGTTGACTATCTTCTCGGTAGGACCGATAACCCCGAAGTAAACAAATAATCTTTTGCTGATTACAACAGGTGATGATATGCATAACTCACAAGAAGTTGCGAATGCCATAAAATTTATGGCGAAAAACAAGAAAATTGCAATTGGGGAGTTACTTTCTGGCTGTAGCTTAAGCAAAAATACGCTTTCTTCGATGCTTTCGGGCGGTTCAATGCCAAAATCGGAAAATCTTGCAAAAATAGCCGATTATCTTGACTGTTCCGTTGACTATCTTCTTGGCAGAACCGATAACCCCGAAATAAACAAATAATCTTTTTGCTGATTACAACAGGTGATGATATGCACAACTCACAAGAAGTTGCGAATGCCATAAAATTTATGGCGAAAAGCAAAAAAATTACAATTGGAAAAATGCTTTCTGATTGTCAGTTAAGTATTAATACCCTTTCTTCGATGCAATCAGGCGGCTTTTATCCACGAGTAGAGGCAATTGCAAAAATAGCCGATTATCTTGACTGTTCCATTGACTATCTTCTCGGTAGGACCGATAACCCCAAAATAAACAAATAGTATTTTAGAAACAGTGTTAGTAGAAAATCCCGTTTCTTTAACTATTTCTTTGCCTGTCTTCTATACGTTCAAGTGCAGCGATAATGTTCTGTTGGGTCCCAGCATTCCCCTTCTTATTGTGAAGAACGGCAGAGAGATACGTGTTGGTAATTCCCGCTTCACTAGCAAGTTGCTTTCCTGTGATTGCAGCCGCGTGCATGCGACCGACTACTTCGGCAGTCCAGTCCCAGTTCAAAAAAGTCACCTCCGAATTCAAATATTTTTGCATTGGCAGTTGAAACTTTTCTACTTTTATGCTATCATAAATACACTATCATTCTTGACAGCCGCACGGCTCGATTTTATTTCGGACTGCGTTTGGCTTTGTCAAAACCATGCAGTACAAAATTTTCAACTATCAAGTGCATTATAGTACGAAAAATCAAGCTTGTCAATAGATATAGGTAAAAATTTTGGTCTGCAGTTAATTTTTTCGCACCAAGGTGGTCTAATGAGTTTCTTTGAACGCTATGCTGTAACTTGCGTTGAACACGGAATTGAACCGTGCTCTCAAAAAGCCGCCGAACTTTTCGGCATTTCACGCTCCACAATTTCTTCGTGGAATACGAAAAACACATTTCCCAAAGGCGAAACCGTAGCTGTTATTGCAGACGCTTTGGGCGTGTCAGCCGATTACTTGCTTGGGCGTACAGATAATCCGATCGACTATGTGAACAGCGCACCTGTTGCAGAAAACGTGCCACGTGGCTATGTTGAGGCTGTCCCTGACTTCGTAAGTAAATTCAAAATGCTTGATTGTGTTGATAAAGCAAAAGCGGAAGCATACCTCGACGGGTTGCTTTCCGCTGATAAGTATCGGACTGAAATTCAAGTAAAGAACGCCTGATACGGCGCGAAGGAAAAATTCTCTATGTCGATTTTCAAAATGGAGCGACGCACTTTGTCATTGTATAATTATCGGAAAATGTATTCTAAGGTTGTCGATATTATATGGCTGAATTCAAAGATAGATTAACAGAAGCTTTAAATAATAAAAATATGTCTGCTGCCGAACTTTCTCGGTTGGCTGATGTCAACGAAGGGGCTATCAGTCAGTATCGCAAAGGTGCTTATAAAGCCACTCAAGAAAACCTTGAGCGGCTCGCAAAAGCCCTTGATGTTTCTATCGCTTGGCTAATTGGTGCTGATGTTCCTTCTAAAAGTGAAGCTCTAATTATTGGCGAAAACAACACTGCTCTCAAAGATGTTCTAAAACAGCTCCGCGAAGAAAAAGGATATACACAAGCAGACCTTGGAAAAAAACTCGGCGTAAGCAAAAGCGCTATAAGTATGTGGGAAAACGGATGCCGCTTTCCTCGCTTTGAAGATTTGGAAACTATCGCCGATTTTTTCGGCGTTTCACTTGATGTTTTCAGAGAAAAAAATAATATATCCACTTTTAATGAATCTTCATTTAAATATAGATTAGAAGAATCCCTGATAAAAACCGGCATAACCCCTGCAGAACTGTCACGGCTATCAGGCATAGACGAGGGCACGATAAGTAATTATCGTAAAGGAAAATATGAACCAAAGCCCAAGAAGTTAAAACTAATAGCAGATGCATTGAATGTTTCTTTTGAATGGCTCGCAGGAAACAGCATATCAACCGAATCGGCACAAAGTGCCCCTGAAAAGCACAAAAAATCCACCGTTTTTTCAACAACTAATATACTAAATGATATATCAGACTTTGAATTGACCTTTTCAGGTGACAGTATGATTAATGCCCGCATATTCGACGGCGACACTGTATACATTCATTGCCAGCCGGCAGTAGAGAACGGTGATATTGCTGCTGTTTTAATTGAAGACAAAATAACACTCAAAAAAGTTTACAAAACTGCAACTAAATTTATCCTATCGTCCTGCAACCCTATGTATGACGACATAGTATATATGAGCGATGAATTAAATCAGATTAAAATACTCGGCAAGGCCGTAGCTTTTACAAGTATACTAAAATAATGAGAGAGGGGGCAAAAATATTTTGCGGTTTGTTCGAGTTTTTAATAAATGAATGTGAGGAGTTTTCAAAAATGGGAAAATATGTTCAAAAAAGTTTAATGACAAATGAAAAAGTGGTATTAGAAGCAAAATACAGCCTTATACTTTTTGCGCCCTCGGTCGCCGTCCTTGTTTTGGCGATTCTGTTTTTCGCCGTTTCGCTTAAAGATGGATTCGGGGAAGCTTTTCAGAGCTTTATTATTTGGGCCGTTGTGGCCGCTTTGCTGAGTATTCGCGGCTTTCTTTACAACAAATTCAATGAATTTGCCGTAACAGACAAAAAGGTTATAGGCAAATCGGGAATCATTAAAACAAGCGAGCTTTCCTCTCCGCTTAAGCAGATTCAGAATGTCCAGGTTAAAAGTGGTTTCTTTGGCAAAATCTTCAAATACGGCACTGTTATTGTAACGACCACAACGGGCGTATATGCCTTTAATTATATCAACAAGCCTGCTGATTTCAGAAATATGATTATGTCACAAATCGAAAAGACCGAAGAAAATAAAATGGACCTGCACGCTCAAAAGATAGCGCAGGCTTTGAACAAAAACAACGAAGAATAAAGAGGTTTTTAAAATGACTCCAACACAAGAAGACGAAGAAGAACTACCGATTATTACGGCCGATATGACGGAGCGGGAAAAAGCCGAATTTTATATGGAACTTGACGAAACACACCCCTGTAACCCTGTCGTATCGCCGGAAATACTTCGCAAATCTGCCTTATCAAAAGACGAAGTTTTTATAGTCGAATATATGCGCCGGCATCCCGAGCGCATAAAAACACTAAAGTCTTTTTTGGAATATTAAAAAAAGACTTCGGAGCTGCAACTCCGAAGCCTTGGAATACCAATCAATCACACACTTCTGAAATGAATGGCATAATTATTATAGCCGTTCTTTCGCGTTTTGTCAATAAACCCGGAAGAACTTTTTTAATGCCGTTCGGAAAGGAACAAAATGAAAATCGCAGCGGCATATATCCGCGTGAGCACTGAGGATCAAATCGAGTACAGCCCCGACAGTCAGCTGAAGCTCATTCGCGAATATACGAAAAAACACGACCTTGTTCTTCCCGAAGAGTTTATATTCGTCGACGAAGGCATAAGCGGCAAGAGCGCACAGAAGCGCCCCGCCTTCAACAGAATGGTTGCAATTGCGAAACAAAAAGAAAACAGTTTCGACGTAATTCTCGTTTGGAAATTCAGCCGCTTTGCCCGAAATCAGGAAGAATCGATAGTTTATAAAAACCTATTAAAAAAATCAAACGTTGAAGTCGTGTCAATAAGCGAGCCTATGATAGACGGCGTTTTCGGCTCGCTCGTCGAACGCATCATAGAATGGATGGACGAATACTATGTCATTCGCCTATCCGATGAAGTGCGGCGTGGAATGACCGAAAAAGCCACTCGCGGCGAACCGATGTGCCACCCGGCGTTCGGATATACGATGCGCGACAAGCAGTATTATCCGAACGAAGCCGAAGCGCCCTTTGTAAAAGAGATTTTTAACCGTTATTTGGAAAGCGCAAATATTAAAGAGATAGCAATGTATCTTCAGGATTGCGGTATTAAAACGCAGAGGGGCAATCCCCCTGACCGCCGCTTTGTCGAATACATCTTGCACAACCCCGTCTACACGGGCAAGATACGTTGGTGCACAGAAGGGCGCGCCGCTTCTGCGCGCGATTATAACAATCCGAATATGCTGATAGTCGAAGGTCATCACGAAGCGCTCGTCAGCCAAGAGGTTTTTGACAAAGCGCAACTTATCTACGAAGAAAATTCAAAAAGATTCAGAAAATATCAGCGCGACGCGCAGCCCGTCGAATGGATGCTTAAGGGCCTCCTTCGATGCGGAACGTGCGGCGGTACGCTCGTCGCTACTTCGCGCGACTTATCTTCCGGCGCGCAATGCCACAATTACAACGGCCTGCGCGGATGCCGCGTTTCACATTATATTTCAATAAAAAAAGCAAACGCCATTGTTATTGAAGAGCTAAAAAAAGCGTGCTCTGCACAGATTTTCAAAATCGCTCCCGAAACCTTGCCGAAAGAAAATATAGACACATCGCTCGAATATGCGCGGCTTTTAAAACGCGAAGAAGAGAAGCTCTTGAAAGTTAAAGAAGCGTTTGAAGCGGGCATAGACACGCTTGAAGAATATCGCGATAATAAAAGCCGAATTTCTAAAAAAATCGAAGCACTCAAATCAGAGTATGAAAAAGCTCGGCTCCCAAAGCAGAAGCCGCAAGATATCGCGGCATATACCGCCCGCGTGCGCACCGTCATTTCAATTTTAGAAAATCCTACCGAAAGCGAAAAGGCGAAAAACGAAGCGCTGCGCTCAATCTTGACGAAAATTGTTTTTAACGTCAATGGCGACCTCAGAACACTTGACTTATACTTCTATATGTAGTCCCCTGCCGACCGCCCGCGCCCTCGCAGTCGACTGCAAACCGCCGCTTTGCCGCTGTTCCTTCATACTATCACTAAAATCAGTACGGCGGTCCGGACGGCGAATTGGGGGCGTCGCTCAGATATTTGTCACAGCGTTTTTCAATGCCCTACCCGGAGCTTAAAGGACTTTTGACCGATATTGGCACCGAAGAGCTTGGACATCTTGAAATGATAGGTGCTATTGTTTATCAGCTCACGCGGAATCTGACTGTAGAGCAAATCAAAAAAGCGGGCTTTGACGCGTATTTTGCAGACCACACAACGGGCGTTTATCCGGCTTCAGCTTCGGGCGTTCCGTTTAACGCCGCGGCGATTGCGTGCAAGGGCGACGTAATAACCGACCTTCACGAGGATTTGGCGGCAGAGCAAAAGGCAAGAACAACCTATGACAATATTTTAAGGCTTGTTGACGACCCCGACGTGAGAGACCCGATTAAATTCCTGCGCGAAAGAGAGATTGTTCACTATCAGCGCTTCGGCGAAGGATTGCGCCTTGCGACAGACAGGTTAGACAGCAAGAACTATTATGCGTTTAACCCGAGCTTTGATAAATAATTTCAGGCATAAGACAGCCGAACGAAAAACGGGCTGTGCGAAATTTGCGTTTCGCACAGCCCGATTCTATTTTAATTTTACATTAGCGCACCGAAGCTGTTAGCTCAAAGTGCTTACCGACTTCTTTTTTATATTGATTTAAGAAGCCGCGGGAGCTTTGTCAACGCTTTTGGAATGCCGCCGAGGATTTTGTTAAAACCGATAAACGTTGATTCGCCGTCGTTGAGTATCATAAGAAGCCCTTCGAGCATTTTCGGCGACATTACGCCCATGCTCATTGCCATAAAGTTGCGGACGGGAATCTGCGTTGCCATTGCGGCAAGCATTTTGCCGTCGCCGTTGGCGTCGGAGCCGTTTTTGGACATCATTTTTGTTATGAGTCTGCAAATTCTGCCGCCCCACTTTGTATGAGACGCGTCGTCAAGGCAGCAATATTTGTCAATCTTCTTATTCAAATCGCGCTCGGGTGTGGGAAGCTCGCCGTAAACTGCGGCAAAATCTTCACGCGTTATGCCCGACACGTTGCCGTAATAATTCGGAGCTGTCTTTGAATAATCGGGCACAGAAACCTCGGGTGCTAAAACGGTTACTTCGCTTTTAAGCTTTATATCGCGGCTTGAAGCGCCGACGAGTATATTGAATTTGCCGCTTTCAACGCACCAATCGTTTATGTTCACGTTATAAAACGCAAATGCGCGCTTTGAAAGAGTGAATTCTACTGTTTTCTCTTCGCCTGCCTTTAAAAATACCTTTTTAAACGCGCGAAGCTCTTTTTCGGGACGGTAAACGGTTGAAACCTCGTCCGAAACGTATAACTGTGCTATTTCCGCGCCGTCAACACTGCCTGTGTTTTTGATTTTAAAGGAGACTTTAAGCTCGTCTTTATCGGTAATATTTTCAGCCGAAAGAGCCAAATCGGAATACTCGAACGTTGTGTATGAAAGCCCGTGGCCGAACGGGAAAAGAACGTCTTTCTTTGCGGAATCGTAATATCTGTAACCGATATATACGCTTTCGCGGTGCTCCGAAGTCACAGGGCCTGCCGGATAGTTGCCGTAAGTGGGTGCGTCGGAATAAGAAAGCGGATATGTTTCGCTTGTTTTGCCCGAGGGGTTGACTTTGCCTGTAAGTATATTTGCAACTGCAATGCCGCCCGCCTGACCGCCGAGGCCTGAATTGAGAATCGCTTTGACTTCATTAACCCAAGGCATATTAACAACCGAGCCGCCCGCAAGAACGACCGCGGTGTTTTCATTTGCCTTTGCAACAGCCGAAATAAGCGCGTTGTGGCTTTTGGGCATTTCAAGGTCAATTCTGTCGTAGCCCTCGCCCTCAAAAGCCTCTGTAAGACCTGCGAAAACAATTGCAACATCGGCATTTTTTGCCGCCGCAACCGCTTCACTGAAAAGCGCCGCGTCTTCGCAATCTTTTGTCTTATCATAGCCGCGCGCATAAACAACGTCAACGCCGAGCTTTTTAAGATTGTCAAACGCATTGTCAAGCATTGTGGGGTTAATTACAGAAGAGCCTGCGCCCTGAAAACGCGGTGACTTTGCCATTTCGCCGATAACGGCAATCTTTTGACCCTTTTTAATCGGGAGAACGGCGCCGTCGTTTTTAAGAAGCTGCATTGAGCCTTCGGCAACCTTTGCGGCTGTCATATGGTGTGCATCTTTATCATATTTAAACTCTTTTTCAAGCGCGGGCTTTGACTTCATAATAAGGTCAACAACCTCGCCGACACGCTCGTTTAAAACATCCTCCGAAAGCTTTCCGCTTTTTACGGCTTCGATTATAAGCTTTGTGTTATAATCGCCGCTTGAAGGCATTTCAAGGTCTGTGCCGGCTTCAAGTCCGGGAATACGGTCAACAGATGAGCCCCAGTCTGTAATGAAAAGACCTTTAAAGCCCCATTCTTCACGCGCAATTTTATTTTGCAAGCGGTCGTTTTGAGAAGCATAAACGCCGTTGATTTTGTTGTAGGAGTTCATTATAGTCCACGGCTGTGCTTTTTTTACGGCGATTTCGAACGCGGTAAGATAAATTTCGCGGAAAGCGCGTTCGTCAACGACCTCGTTAATTACCATTCTGTACGCTTCCTGGCTGTTGCAGGCAAAATGCTTTAAAGATGTGCCCACGCCTTTTGACTGAATACCGTTTATAAGCCCTGCGGCGCACTCGCCCGCAAGAAGCGGGTCTTCGGAGAAATATTCAAAGTTTCGCCCGCATGTGGGTGAACGCTTGATGTTTGCACCGGGTCCCAAAATAACCGAAACCTTTTCCTGAAGGCACTCTTCAGCCATAGCCTCGCCCTGAAGCTTTAAAAGCTCGGGGTCCCACGAACAGCTTGTTGTTGCCGCCGTAGGAAAGCATGTTGTGGGAATAGAGTTGCTGAGGTCAACACCGCTTTTTGCTTTTTTGTCGGGATTGGCCTTTCTCAATCCGTGAGGACCGTCTGTAACGTTAAGCTTTACAAGACCGAGCTCGGGCGCTTCTTCAAGGTGCCAATAGTCATACCCCGAAACAAAAGCGGCTTTTTGCTCAAGAGTCATTTTTTTAACAATTTCTGCCTGCTTCATTCTCGTAGCCCCTTTAGCTATTTTATTTGTTTTAAAGTAATAATAAATTATGCGGCAGGCATTTTATATAATTTTTCCGATAAAAATGCTGTTTTCCCGTTGTATTTTAAAAAAATCGTGATAAAATAGAATAAATACAGCTGAAATTCGGGTGATTTTGATTTATGCCTTATGATTTGCTTGAAAGCATAGAAATACTTGACGACAACAAAATTTTTTCGGAGCGCGAAAGCGGCGTTACGCACACGCCGTATGAAACGGAAACAATGTTTTTTTCGCTTATTAAGCACGGCAATGTTGACGGCGTAAAAAACGGCATAGAACAGCTTCTTTCAAGCAACAAAATCGTTGCGGGCAGGCTTTCTGAGGACGCGCTGAGGCAAACGAAATATTGGGCTGTTTGCTGTGTTACGCTTGCAACGCGATACGCAGTGCAGGGCGGACTTGACGAAACCGCGGCATTTAATTTTTCGGATGAATGCATAATGAAAATAGATGTTTTAAAAAGCAGTACCGAAATTCTTGCATTTTTAAAAGACAGGTGCATTGAGCTTACAAAGCTTGTTTTTGCAAGCTCGCACACAAAAGACTGCCCATATGCTGTCAAAAAATGCGTTCACTACATAAACACAAATCTTCACAATCGGCTCTCGCTTGACATTCTTGCAAAAGAATGCGGTCTTTCGCCCGACTATCTTTCGGTGATTTTTAAAAAGTATATGAAGCTTAGCGTATCGCAATACATAAAAAAGCAACGCCTTAACACCGCGCGCGATATGCTGAACGGCAAGTACAGCTGTTCGGATGTGGCATACTACCTCGGTTTTTGCTCGGAAAGCTATTTTATAAAATGTTTTAAAGAAGAATTCGGAATAACCCCCGCAAAATACGCATCGTCGCTGAGCTTTTGACCCGGCGACGATTTTTTGTGAAGTATTATTTATAATGTATATTTAAAACAGTCCGCTGATTTTTCCGTTTTCGTC
>ERZ808246.156-NODE-156-length-58096-cov-4.424734_pt1 | contig 58096 bp, 47 predicted proteins | sample MGYA00521083_ERZ808246 | MGnify/ENA primary metagenome ERZ808246 (study PRJEB31516, sample SAMN03275577) | gut metagenome | biome: mammalia-associated habitat; material: feces | host: Papio cynocephalus | place: Kenya | collected 2012-07-07 ... | reverse complement strand
ACGGCGCCGAAGAAGATGCCGCCGACGAGGACCCACAGGACGACCGGCAGCCAGCCAAAGGCCATGGCCACGATCGTGCCGGTCACAGGGCCGGCGCCGCAGATCGAGGAGAACTGGTGGGAGAAAACGGTGAACGCGGACGCGGGCGAGAAGCTCTGGCCATCCTCCATGCGGCGCGCCGGGGTGAGCGCGTTGGCGTCGACGCCCCACTTGTTCGCGAGCCACCTGCCGTAGAACAGGTAGCCGCACACGAGCACGACGGCCGCGACGAGCATCAGTACGATTCCGTTCATTGCCTTGCTACTTCCTTCCTTGGAACTGCAACAAAAAAGGCCGCCTGGACATAACCAAGCGGCCCTCGCTCATGAGTATGCTTCGCGCACAGCCGCCCTTTATCTTCCGGGCTGGCTGCTCACCAACCCGCATCAAATAATGCTGATAATGGATAGCTCTGCGAACATCGTTGCTACGGTTCCCGTCTAAATGGCGCCTCGGCGCCTCCTGTGGACGTTTGTCATAGTGAGCCTCTTGGCTCCACAGGGAGCCCACAAGTTTTAAGCTATAACAACTTCGAAACATAACTGACGTCCACTGGGCGAGAAACTGATACCGTCCACCGACATCTATGTAACACAGCGTTCTCCATGTAACAAAGAAAGGAAGCCTCATGACCGATTTCCTCGAGCTCGCCCGCGACCGCTACTCCGAGCGCCGCTTCTCGGACCGCCCCATCGAGGACGAGAAGCTCGCGCGAATCCTAGAGGCCGGGCAATACGCCCCCACCGCCGAGAACAAGCAGCCCCAGCGCATCCTCGTCGTGCGCGGCGAAGAGGCCCTCTCGCGCATGGACAAATGCACGCGCTGCCGCTTTGGCGCGCCCGTCGTCCTCGTGGTCGCCTACGACATGACCGACGCCGCCCGCAACCCCGACGTGCTCGACTACGGCGTCGTCGACTCCGCGATCGTTGCCGACCACATGTCGCTCGAGGCGGCCGAGCTCGGCGTCCACAGCTGCTGGGTCGGGCTGATCGACCCCTCCGAGCTCAGGCGCCAGTTCGACATCCCGCGCGAGTACCGCGTCGTGTGCGTCATGCCGCTCGGCTACCCGAGCGAGCGCAGCAGGCCTTCTCGCCTGCACAAACGCCGCAAGGAGCTCGCCGAGACGGTCTTCTTCGATACGTATGTCCAGCCCGACGCCGACGACTCCCCTGCCTCCCCTGCAAAATGAGACATCCGCGCCCCCTTTTATGTCTCAAAATGCAGGAGACGAAATGCGAGAGGCGATGCGGGGAGCGCGGCGATCAGGTGCGAACCCCAAATAACCACCGAGAAAACCATCGAGAGGAACCTAAATGAACGACTTCGACTTCTACTCCCCCACTAAGTTCGTCTTTGGCCGCGGCGTGACCGACGAGGTGGGCGCCGGGCTCGCCGACCTCGGCTACGGCTGCGCGCTCGTGGTCTACGGCCGCGGCTCCGTCATCAAGACGGGCACGCTCGACCGCGTCCTCACCTCGCTCGACAAGGCCCAGGTCAAGCACGCGCAGCTCGGCGGCGTGCGCCCCAACCCCGAGGTCGGCCTCGTCCGCGACGGCATCGCGGCGGCGCGCGCCTGCGGGTGCGACGTCGTTCTCGCTGTGGGCGGCGGCTCCGTCATCGACACGGCCAAGGCGATCGCCGCGGGCGTGGCCTATGACGGCGACGTGTGGGACCTCTTCATGAAGAAGGCGCCCTACCCGGCCGAAGGGTCACTCCCCGTCGCAAGCGTCCTCACCATCCCGGCAGCCGGCTCCGAGGCGTCCGCGAGCTGCGTCATCTCGAACGACGAGCTCGAGCTCAAGCGCGGCCTCTCCAGCGAGAAGAACCGCCCGGTCGCGGCCTTCATGGACCCTGAGCTCACGTTCACGCTGCCCGCCTACCAGACGGCCGCCGGCATCACCGACATGTGCGCCCACATCATGGAGCGTTTCTTCAGCGCCGCCGGCCCCGTGAGCGTGACCGACCAGGTCGCCTGCGGGCTCGTACGCTCGCTCGTCGAGTGCGCCCCGCGCGTGCTCGAGAACCCCGAGGACTACGACGCGCGCGCGAGCATCATGTGGACGGGCACGCTCGCCCACAACGATATCGCCGGCCTCGGCCGCAACGCGAAGCCCGACGGCCGCGCGGGCGGCTGGGAGAGCCACGCCCTCGAGCACGAGCTTTCGGCCCATAACCCGCAGATCACGCACGGCGCCGGCCTAGCCGTGGTCATGCCCGCCTGGATGCGCTACGTGTGGCGCGCCTGCCCCAAGCGCTGGCTCACCTTCGGCAGGCTCGTCTTCGACATCGAGCCGGTCGACGTCGTGGAAGACTGCATCGACGGCACGCCGGAGGAGGCCGAGGAGGACGCCGTCCTGGCCACGATCGACGAGCTCCAGGCGTTCTTCTGCAGCATGGGCATGCCGCGCACCCTCGGCGAGCTCGGCGTGAAGGCCGAGGACATCGATGCGCTTCTCCAGACCCTCGAGCAGAACAAGGGCCCCGAGTTCGGCGAGATCCGCAAGCTCACGATGGCCGACGCCCGCGCGATCTACGAGAGCTGCCTCTAACCCGCGAAGCTTTTGGGGACAGGTTCGTTTTCCTTCCAAATGGAAGCTTTTCGAACCTGTCCCCAATTTTTGCATCGAATGGCGCCGCCCGGCGCGCGTAGCCGCGAAGCGCTAACGCCTCGACCGGACGAGACGCACGACGGTAAGCAAGAGGCCCACGGCGGCGAGCAACGCGAGCACACAAAACACCGTGCGGAACCCAACGAGGAAGATATCCGGCCGCCCCTCGACGTAGGCGCTCACCGGATAGCCGGCCGCGGCGCTCATCGCGCCGTACAGCAGCCGCGACCCGCCCATCGTTCCAACCGCCATGCCGAGGTAGCGAGCGAGGCTCCCCACGCTGCCGGCGAACCCGAGCGCGTCGACTGGCGCCGAGCCCATGAACAGCGAGTTGTTCGGCGACTGGAAGATCGACGTGCCAAGCGACATCGCGGCGATGCTTGCCACGATCCGCCACAGCGACGCCGCCTCGGGAAGCGACCACACGGCAAGAAGCCCGCAGACGTAGACGGCAAGGCCCAGCACCGTGGGCCCCTCTCCGCCCACGCGGTCGGAAGCCGAGCCGGAAAGCGGGCCCACGACCGCGTTCACGGCCGGCAGGGTGACAAAGACGAGGCTCGCGGCCGCAGGCGCGTAGCCATGGCAATCCTGCAGGTAGAACGGGATACAGAACTCCGAGGCGCCGATGCCCACGAACGTGATGAGCATCGTCGAGAGGTTCAGCATGAACGACGGGTCGCGGAATACATGGAGCGGCAGCTTTGCGGTCTTCTCGCCAGGCGCGGCGGGGCGCACGTGCGGCAGCGTCTTCAAGCCCACGACGAACGACGCGACTCCCACCGGCACGTTCACGAGAAAGATCGACTCCCACGGGAACACCGAGACGAGCATGCCCCCAAAGACCGGACCGGCCATCATGCCGAGCGCGACGAACGTTGCGAGAATGCCCATGGCCCGGCCGCGCTCGTGCTCGGGGAAGGCCTCGGTGATGATGCCCATGTTGTTGGCCATGGCCATGGCGCAGCCCACGCCCTGCACGACGCGCGCGCAGACGAGCACGGGCAGCGTGGGCGCCAGGCCGCACAGGAGCGATCCCAGCGAGAATACCGCGACGCCCGCCTGGAACACGTAGACCTTGCCGCGGACGTCGCCCGCGCGGCCAAAGGGCAGCATCGCGACGCAGGCGCAGATCAGGTATGCCGACGTCACCCACTGGATCTGGGCAAGTCCCACCCCGAGCTCCTTCTGCATGACCGGCAGCGCCACGGTGACGATGCTGGAGTCCAGGCAGCTCATGAAAGTCATCACGAGCACGGTAAAGAGGACCGCCCACTTGTTGGACGGCAGCGACCCATCGTTGATTCTCAATTCCTGCTTCTCCAAAGAAGGTCGGCGGGCTGCCATCGATACCGAGCCGAGCCGGTCGGTGCCCGCTGGGAACCGTCTCGGAGAAGGGGGGGGGCGCAGCCTCTCGCCTACGCGCGACCGGCAAAGGCCCTGGATTCGACCGCGTGGGCGAGCGCCTCCACGAAGCGCGCAACGTGCGGCGCCGGGTTCAAAGGATACGCCAGACAGCACGGGACGCCCGGCACACCCGCGAGCGGCACACCCACAAACCCCGGGTGCACGCCCGACCATGCGCCGCTCGTGAGCACGCCGTCGCCACGCTCCATTGCATCGTTGAACAGCTCGATGTCGAACGCGTCCACATCAGCCACCTCGACCCCCTCGGTAGCAAGAAGACCCTCTCGCAGCTCGTCCATCGAATCATGCGCGTGCTTGAGCACCCGCACGCGAAGCCCCGCCAAGTCCCACGCATGCGCCTCAGGCAACGACGCGACCGGGCACGTCCGCGGTACGTCAACATACATCGGCACATCAAAGAGATACAAGAGGTTGCAGGCACCCTCCCAGCGCACGGTCGAGAAGCTCGTCTGGATCACGTCGACGTCCTGCCCCAACTTGAACATCAGCGAGTCCTCGACGTAGAGGCTCCCCGTAGGCACGAGCTCGAGTTTGAGCTCCGGTTGCGCCTCATGGATCTGCGGCCATGCATTCAGCGTTTGGCGCCCCGGCGATATGAGCGAGACCCCCATCCGCACCACATCGGAGCCCGAAGCCGCCGAACGCGCGCGGCGCAGCGCCTCCTCGGACATCCGCATGATCGACCGCGCGTCGGCAACGAGCGACTCCCCCGCCGCCGTCAGCTCCACCCCGGAATGCGACCGAGAGAAGACCGTCAACCCGTGCTCCGCCTCAAACCCCGAAACCTGCTTCACGAGCGCGGGCGTAGAGATGCTGAGACGCTCCGCCGCCCGCGAAAAGCTCCCAAGCTCCGCGGCGGCGACGATACCGTCAAGCCTGCGATCGTACACGCGTCCTTCTTTGGTCTGGGCGTCAGAGCGTTACCTGCGCCGATTCGCACAAAACAATAGTTGTTGTTCTATTGCACAAAGAAGCGACGCGGACTCGACACTGAGGTGTGAACCAATGGTTCACCCCATCTTACCAATTATGAAATTCCTGAGAAGGTCTTCGCTCCCTATAGTGATGCCTTGGTTTTCAGGTTGCGCCATCAAGGCAGGTCAACGGCTTACCCATGAACCCGCCTCGGCACGAAGAATATGGCTAAACAGCCAAGAAAGGAGCACAGCCGTGAACAATTGGCTCAATCTCGAAGGGGATGTCTGCGCCGTCACCGGCGCACTCGGCGGCATGGGGACCGAGATCTGCCGCGAGTTCGCCCGCAACGGCGCGAGCGTCGTTCTTCTTGACCTCGATAAGGAGAAGGTCGATAAGGCCGCCACAGCGCTCGCAGAGGAGTTCGGCGTCCGCGCGACCGGCTACAAGATGAACGCCTGCGACGAGGACGAGGTCCAGGCCGCGGTCGACGCCGCCGTTGCCGAATTCGGCCGCGTCGACGTCCTCGTGAACACCGCGGGCATCTTGCGCTTCGCCCCCATGGAGGACCTGCCCCTCTCCGACTGGAACGACGTGATCAACGTGAACCTCACCGGCACGTTCATCGCTTCTCAGCGCTTTGGCCGCCAGATGATAAAGCAGGGCTCCGGCCGGCTCGTCCACATCTCGACCGCGGCGAGCTACCAGCCCGAGACCTTCTCCGGCGTCTACTCCTCCACGAAGGCGGGCGTCAACATGATGTCCAAGATGATGGCCGCCGAGTGGGGCCCCTACGGCGTGCGCTCCAACTGTGTCTGCCCGTGCTTCGTGAAGACGCCGATGAGCGCAAGCTTCTACGCCGACCCCGAGGTCGAGAAGAGCCGCAGCCGCCTCATCGCCACGCGTCGCATCGGCGAGGTGACCGACATCGCCAACGCCGTCATGTTCCTGGCCTCCACGCGCTCCGACTTCACGACCGGCGCCGAGATCATGGTCGACGGCGGCTTCTCCAACATGATGGGCGACCTCACCGCCAAGCCGGGCGGCCGCCGCGCCTTTGCCGAGAACTACCTCAAGAACAAGGGCGTCGCGCTCTGGACCGACGAGGCCGGCGTCGCCACCCCCACCGACCAGTAATCGACCACTTTGAAAGCTTTTGGGGACAGGTTCGATTTCCTTCCAAATGAAAGCTTTTCGAACCTGTCCCCGATTTTTGCACGCTCCAAGAAAGGGAAGCATGGCAACCACAACCTCGAACAAGGGGCGCGGCGCCGTCCTCGCGGCAGCCTGCGTCACGATGTTCTTCATCAGCTCCATCGCGCTCTACTCCGTAGTAAGCAAGAACCTCCTGGCCGCCTATCCCGACTGGTCCGGGGCGCTCACCTGGGCTTTCCCCGTCTTCCAGACCATCATGGCCGTCACCGGCATCTTCGCCGGACGCATCTCCGACAAAATCGGCCCGCGAAACGTCGTCATCGCCGCAGCCGTTTGCTACGGCGTCGGCTGGTTCCTCTCCGGCACCGTGACCGAGCCTTGGCAGTTCTACTTGTACTTCTCCGTCATCGCGGCCATCGGAAACGGCCTAGGCTACAACCCGGCGCTCACGACGGGCCAGAAGTGGTTCATCGACAAGAAGGGCCTCGCCTCCGGCATCACCCTGGCGGCCTCCACGGCCGGCCCCGCCGTCCTCTCCCCGGTACTTGCGTCGCTGCTCATCCCGAACCTGGGCATCTTCGGCGGACTCAAGGCGCTCGGCGTCATCTTCTTCGTGACGATTCTCGCATCCGCGCTCTTCCTCAAGGCCCCGGAGGCCGGCTGGCTGCCCGAGGGTTACGTGGCCCCCGCCGCCGGCGCCCATGCGGGCACCTTCGGTGACCTCACCCCTGGCCAGATGGTCCGCACCCCGCGTTTCTGGGTCCTCATCGCGACGTTTGCCTTCGCCGCCACCGCCGGCACGCTGCTCGTGGGCAAGGTTGCCTCCATCGCAGCCGTGCAGCTGTTCGACGACCCCGCGAGCGCCGCGGCAGTGGCCCTCGGCGGCGTGGTCGTGACGGTCAACACGTGCGCGAACCTCGTCGGCCGCCTGTCGTTTGGCCAGATCATCGACAAGCTCGGCACGTACAAGTCCCTGCTCGTGAGCCTCGTCGTGACCATCGTCGCGCTCGCGATCATGTCCATGAGCTTCTCACAGCCGATGTTCTTCGTGGCCCTGGCGCTTCTCGGCTTCAGCTTTAGCGCCCTGCTCGTGATCTACCCGCCTCTTACGGGCGGCGCGTTCGGCACGTCCAACCTGGGCGTCAACTACGGCATCATGTTCCTGGGCTACGCCGCCTCTACCTGGATCAGCCAGCCCATTACGGCCGTGCTCTACCACGCCGAGGCCGGCAGCGCCGCCTACCAGCAGTCCTTCTACGGCGCCATCGTGATCGCAGCCATCGCCGTCGCGCTCACCGTCTACATGATGGCCGCCGACGGCAGGAAGGCTCAGGCAGCCTAGCTGCCCGTATCCTCGCGCGGGGAAAGAAGCGCCTCTTCCTCGCGCCCTTCCTCTCCCGAGGCTCGCCGGGCCCCCGACCGGCGAGCCGCCTTCCGCAAAGCCACTCCACATCAAAGGAGAAAACAATGACCGAGAAGACCCCCGTCCGCCTCGCCGTCGTCGGCGCCGGTGCCATGGGCCGCAACCACATCCGCTTCGTCACCGAGGAGCCCGAGGCCGAGCTCGTGGCCATCGCCGACGCCTTCGAGGGCGCCCGTGCCACGGCCGAGGCCGCCGGCGTGCCGTTCTACACCGACCCCGCCCAGATGATGGACGAGATCAAGCCCGAGGGCGTTATCATCGCGACCCCCAACGGCCTGCACCTCTCCGTGGCCCGCGAGGCCGTCCGCCGCGGCATCGTGCCGCTCGTGGAGAAACCCATCTCCGACGACCTCGAGGACGCCGAGAAGTTCGCCGCCGAGGCCGAAGCCTCGGGCGTGCCCGTGCTCGTGGGCCAGCACCGTCGCCACAACCCCTTCGTGCAAAAGGCCAAGCAGATCATCGAATCCGGCGAGCTCGGCAAGCTCACCGTGTCTTCTTTCCACTACATGATCTACAAGAACGACGAGTACTTCGACGTCGAGTGGCGCCGCAAGAAGGGCGCGGGCCCGATTCTCGTCAACCTCGTCCACGACGTCGACCTGCTGCGCTACCTCCTCGGCGAGCCCGTGGCCGTCCAAGGCATGCAATCCAGCGCCGCTCGCGGCTTCGAGACCGAGGACTCCGCCGTCGTGAACGTGCGCTTCGCCGACGGCTCGCTCGCCTCGATGACAATCTCCGACGCCACGGCGAGCCCCTGGAACTGGGAGGCCACCGCGCGAGAGGACCCGCAGTACCGCCCGTTCGACGCCGACGCATACTTCATCGGCGGCACCAAGGGAGCCCTCTCGCTCCCGCGCCTGCACCAGGTGGGCTACGACGGCGACTCCAGCTGGCACAAGCCGCTGAGGGAGACGGTCCCCGCCGTCGATCCCGCGCTGCCGCACAAGATGCAGCTCAAGCACTTCGTCCGAGTCGTCCGTCGCGAGGAGGCGCCCGTCGTCACCCCCGCCGACAACGTGAAGACCCTGCGCTGTCTGAACGCCATCAAGAAGGCGGCCGAGACCGGTGAGCTCGTGGAGCTCTAGCGCATCTCTTGGCCACTCGGGGGCAGGCTCGTTTTTCTGCACATGAGAAAACGAGCCTGCCCCCGATTCCTTCCGTTCCAATTCCGACCACACCCCCCGCGAGAATTTTGGGGACAGGTTCGTTTTTTACTCAAATGAGTAAAAAACGAACCTGTCCCCAAAAGTGCTCAGCGAGGCAGGGAGGGTAAGATAGGACGGATGCGGCAGACACGCCGCAACCTCACCAGATCGAGGGAGAATCAATGTCAGACGAATTGAAACCTGCGCCGTTCGAGCGCGCGCACGGCAAACTCGGCTTCGGCGCGATGCGCTTGCCGCTGCTCGAGGACGGCTCCGTCGACACAGCGAAGTTCTCCCAGATGGTCGACGCCTACCTCGCCGCGGGTTTCAACTACTTCGACACCGCCCGCGTCTATCTCAAGGGACAGTCCGAGACCGCCCTCGCGGAGTGCCTCACGAGCCGCCATCCACGCGATTCTTACTTCCTCGTAGACAAGCTCACCGGCGGGTGCTTCGAGCGCCGCGAGGACATCCGTCCGCTCATCGAGTCCCAGCTCGCAAGCTGCGGCGTCGACTACTTCGACCTCTACCTCATGCACGCGCAGAGCTCGCAGAACTACGGGAAGTACCGGTCGTGCGGCGCCTATGAGGAGGCGGCCCGTGCAAAGGCCGACGGCCTCGTGCGCCACGTGGGCATCTCGTTCCACGACTCGGCCGCCATGCTCGAGCGCATCCTCGCCGACCACCCCGAGATCGAGTGCGTCCAGCTGCAGCTCAACTACCTCGACTGGGACAGCCCCGCCGTCCAGAGCCGCGCCTGCTACGAGGTCTGCCGCGCCCACGGCCTGCCCGTGATGGTCATGGAGCCCGTGAAAGGCGGCACGCTCGTGAACCTGCCGCCCAAAGCCGCGCGGATGCTCGAGGAAACCGGCTTCGGCTCGGACGCGAACGCCGCCGCGAGCCTCGCCCTGCGCTTCGCCGCCGGCCACGAGGGCATCGAGATGGTCCTCTCGGGCATGGGTTCGATGCAGATGGTCGAGGGCAACATCCAGACCTTCTCGCCGCTCAAGCCGCTCTCCCCCGCCGAGAAGGACGCGATCTCGCGCATCGTCGAGGTCATCCACGCCCAGCACTCCGTGCCCTGCACCGCCTGCCGCTACTGCACGGACGGCTGCCCACGCCACATCCCCATCCCCGACATTTTCGCCTGCCTGAACTCGGCGCGCGCATACGGCGCGAGCAACGGCAAGTTCTACTACAAGTCGCTCACCGGCAACGAGGGCGTGGGCTCGGCAAGCGACTGCGTGCGCTGCGGCAAGTGCGAGGACGTCTGCCCCCAGCACCTCCCGATCCGCGACTTGCTCGCCGAGGCCGCGCTCGACCTCGAATCATAGAAGAGTCGCCAGCCACCCCGTTCGCCACACCAAGAAGAGAATCGAAACAACCCCATGACCCAAACAAACCAGCCCCAGCTCAAGCTCGCCGATTGCGATATGCGCCCCGCGACCGCCGAGGACGTCCCGGCCATCGTCGCCATCCTTGAGTCCGGCCGTCAGCTCCTCGCCAAAGACGGCATCGACCAGTGGCAAAACGGCACCGGCCCCTCGGCAAACGCCGTGGCCGAGGACGTGTTGCGCGGCTGGGGCCGTGTCTTCACCGTGGGCGGCAAGGTCGCCGCGACGGCCGCGCTCATGGGCGAGCACGAACCCAACTACGACGTCATCGAGGACGGTGCTTGGGCGGTGCCCCCGACAGGTCGCCCCACGCTTTCGGGCATCGCGGGCGGCCCGCGCTATGCCACGATTCACCGTGTCGCGGTGAGCCCAGCCTTTCGCGGTCATCACGTCGCTCAGCGCTTCTATGCACGCCTCATCGAAGAAGCCCGCGCCCGCGGGTTTGCCGAGATCCGCGTGGACACCCACGAGGAGAACTCCCGCATGCGCCGCGTCATCGAGTCGCAGGGCTTCTCGTACGCGGGCCGCATCTTCATCGACGGCGACCGCAACCAGCCGCGCCGCGCCTACCAGCTCTTCCTTTAAGCACTCCCATGCCGACCGGCACAGCCCCAACCAAGAATCACCGCGCAGAAAGGGTCGTCCGCCTTGCGCTGGAAAACGCGACAGGCGACCCGTCCGCGCAAGCTCTTCTGAACGACTTCGCCGACGCGCTCACGACCTACGAGCGTCTCTACGGCGACGGCAAAAAGACCTTCGAGTTCCTCCCAGAAAGCGTCTCCGACGAAACGACCATTGACGGCCTCGTCTGGGCCGCACCCATGGGCGACAAGCAAAACAGCCACGACGCGTCTACCCAATATGCGATTCTGTATGAACCAGCTGTAGATTACGTCCTTCTCGCGAGGTCTCCCCGCCTGGGCTGGTTGAGGCGCCCCGTTTCCGAGGCCATCGACGCCCTCGTGCTCGACGCCCGTTGCGGCAAACCGCGCAGCGAGGCCATCGCAACGCTCAAATTCCCCCGTCGAGCAGCTCTTTGGGCCCTCGGAGCCACACGTCGGCTCTTCGCCGTCAGGCAAATCCAAACATCTCTGTGACTCGCAAGCGTATCGCCAAGTAGCTACCGAGATTTCGAAATTTCATCGATTCGTCTACCAGCGAATATATGGTATTTAATCATCGAGCTACTCAAGGAACCGCCTGCGAGTCACAGAGATGTTCCGATTTCAATTTCGCAGGGCACCCGGCAACCCCCTGAACCACATTATTCCGTTCCAACACTTGTCGTTTAAGTTTTCCTTAGGTAACTTAACCCATAGCTAACTTTTTGCTTCACGAGGAACGGAGTGAATGCCATGAAATCGTCCCAACCATATCTCGAGGTTCACAATCTACAGAAGCACTACGGAGACGACGATGCCCGCGTGCAGGTACTTAGTGGTATCACCACTACCGTGAACAAAAGCGAGATCTGCGTCATGCTCGGCCCCTCCGGCTCAGGAAAGTCAACCTTCCTTAACCTAATAGGCGGCCTCGAGGCTGCAGACGGCGGCACCATCGCAATCGGCAGCGAGGAGCTCACGGCCCTCTCAAAGAAGGATCTCGGCGAGTACCGCCGCCGAGAGCTCGGCTTCGTCTTCCAGTTCTACAACCTCGTCCCCGACCTCACGATCCAAGAGAACATCGAGGTCACGGCCCACCTCTCCACGAACCCCCTGCCCATTGAGGACCTCTTGCGCTCCCTCGGCCTCTGGGAGCACCGCAATAAGTTCCCTCGCCAGGTCTCCGGCGGTCAGCAGCAGCGCTGCGCAATCGGCCGCGCCCTCGTGAAGAACCCCGGCCTCATCCTCTGCGACGAGCCCACAGGCGCCCTCGACTACAAGACGTCCAAAGAGGTCCTCGAGCTCATGGAGCGCGTAAACCAAGACTTTGGCTGCACAATCGTCATCGTCACGCACAACGCCGCGATCGCTCAGATGGCCGACCGCGTGTTGCGCCTGCGCGACGGCGCCCTCGTGGAGGACCGCGTCAACGACGCCCCGCTCTCCGCCTCCGACCTCGATTGGTAGGCGCCCCATGAGTCCCCTCGCACGCAGGCTCCCCCGCGACCTCAAGCACAACATCGGCAAATACCTCGGAATCTTCCTGCTCATGTGCGCCTCCGTCGCCCTGACCTCGGGCTTTCTCCTCGCTGCCCACTCCATCACGCAGATCATCGACGGCATGCGAGACGAGTACGCCATCGAGGACGGCCGCTTTACGACGGCCTTCGAGGCGACCCAGACGCAGCTCGACGCCGCGGCGGAGGCGGCCGACCCCGTAGGCGGCGTCGACATCTACCGCAACTACTCGATCGACGCGCTTCTCACCAAGAAGGACGACGACGGCACCAAGCGCACGCTGCGCACCTACGCCCACCGCACGCAAATCGACGTCGCGAGCTACTGCGACGGCCGCGTCCCCGAGGCAGACGACGAGGTCGCGATCGACCGCGTCTTCGCGCAGACGAACAATCTCTCTGTTGGCGACGAGCTCCAGCTCGAGGGCCGCGTCTACACCGTCGTTGGCATCATGACCCAGCCCGACAGCCAGGCGCTCTTCCTGAACAACTCGGACTTCACGGTGAACACGCTCACCTACGGCGTCGCCGAGGTCTCCGACTCCGGCTTCGCAGCGCTCGAGGCCGCGGGTGGCGCCCCCTCCTATGTCTACTCGTTCATGTTCCGCGACCGCGACCTCACCGTTGCCCGCCGCACCGATGCCGAGAAGGACATGGCCTCCGCCCTCACCGATGCGGACGCCCGCGTAGACGACCTCCTCGACGCCGACTCGAACCAAGGAATCGGCTACGCGGCCGACGACGTCAAGGGCGACTCCGCCATGTGGACGGTACTTCTCGAGATCATCGTCGCCATCATGGCCTTCGTCTTCGTGGTCCTGTCCTCGGCGACCATCGAGGAGGAAAGCGCCGTGATCGGCACCCTCCTCGCAAGCGGCTACCGTCGCCGCGAGCTCATCGCCCACTACCTCGCGCTGCCGGCCGCGATCGGGATCGCCGCCGCGGGCATCGGCTCCGCGCTGGGCGTCGCCGTCTTCACGGAGCCCATGCGCGGCCTCTACTACGGCTCCTACAGCCTCCCGCCCTTCCACGTGAGCTGGGACTGGTCGATCTTCCTGCAGACGGCGGTCGCCCCCGTCGCCGTGCTCGTGGGCATCACGCTCATCGGGCTCGTGCGCAAGATGGGCAAGTCTCCCCTCCAGTTCCTCCGTCACGAGGCGAGCGGCAAGTCCGGCACGAAGCGCGGCATCAAACTGCCCAGCCGCCTGGGGTTCGTCGCGCGCTTCCGAACCCGCGTCTTCCTGCGTAACCTCGGGAACTTCGCGACGCTCTTCGTCGGAATCGGGTTCGCGTCGCTGCTGCTCCTCTTTGCCCTCGCGATCCTCCCCACGATGCAGAAGTACGCCGACAACCTCAAGTACAGCCTCGTGGCGGAGCACCAGTACACCCTCAAGGCGCCGCTCGAACTCGAGGGAACGGACGAGGAGCGAGCCGCCTGGGCCGCCGTGGAAAAGCTGCGATCCGTCGACCCAACGCTCCTCTCGGCAGCGCGAGACGCGCAGGACGAGCTGGAACAGGCCGCCGACGCGCTTACGGCATCGCCCGCGCTCACCACGATGCAGGCCGCCCAAGAAGCGCAAGATACGATGAACGAGAAGCTCGACCGACTCGCAGATGCTCTGGGAACGAGTCGCGACGAGGCGATCGACCTCATCGATGACGCTTCGAAGGTTGATATTGACGACGAGAACGTCCACCCCGTGAACACCGCGCAGAACTCCCAGTCGGCCATCGACCAGGCCGAGAAGTACGCCGTCTACACCCTCCAGTACGACCGCGGCGAAGGTGCCGGCGAGGAGACCGTCACCGTGTACGGCATCGAGCCCGATTCGCGCTACTGGCAGGGACTCGACCTCGGGAACGGGCGCGCCGTCTTTGGCAACGGCCTTATCGATAAGTTCGGCTTCAAGCCAGGTCAGATGGTCGGCTTCTACGACAAGTACGAGGACAAGGAACGCGAGCTGGAGGTCCCGGCGGCCTCCGGCACATGGGGCACGAAGTCGAACATGAACGTCTACCTCTCGATCGACGACTTCAACGAGCTTTTTGGCAACGATCCCGGCTACTTCAACGCCTACGCGAGCGACGAGAAGCTCGACCTCGATTCGCGCTACTTCGTGAACGACACGACGCCCGACGACATGCAGGCCATCGGCGACCAGTTCACCGGCCTCATGGGCGACATGATCGGAATGCTCACGGGCCTTTCGGTCTTCATCTTCCTGCTCTTCATATATCTGCTCACCAAGGCCGTTATCGACCGATCTGCCCGCTCCATCAGCTACATGAAGGTGTTCGGCTACCGCGACGGCGAGATCTCCAAGCTCTACCTGCGCTCGATCACCTTAGTCGTCGCCGCGTCGCTCTTGCTATGCCTGCCCGTGATCATCGGCTCGCTCACGGCAATCTTCCGCGGGATGCTGCTGAGCTACAACGGCAACATCGAGATCTACGTCCCCGTGAGCGCGATGGCGAAGACCGTCGCCGCAGGGTTCGCGACCTACCTCGTCGTGTCGCTCCTGCACCTGCGCGCGATTAAGCGCGTCCCCCTCACCGAGGCCCTCAAAGCCCAGGAGTAGAATTTGGGGTCGGACCCCAAATTAACTTAGGGTCCGACCCCAAATTCCCGAGAAAGGCTGAGATGGGTCTTCAAATCCGCGAGTTCGACAAGCTCCCCGACGACGCCGCACACGTCTGGATGACAAGGGAGCTCGCATGAGCGATACGTCAACGAAGCCCGGCTCGAGGCAGTCAACCACGCTCTACATAGACGCCGACGCCTGCCCCGTCACCGCAGAAGCCCTCGCCGTCGCCAGGCGCGCCGGCGTGCCCGTCGTGATCGCCGGCAACTCCACGCAGAACCTCGAGCGCCACATCCGCCGCGGCGAACCCCGTACCCCATCCGCCGCAAAGAAGGGCTTCTGGGTCGACACCCTCCAAGTGAGCTGCGGCGCCGATTCGGCCGATTTCGCCATCGTCGAGCGTCTCGAGCCGGGCGACGTGGTCGTGACGCAGGACATCGGCCTTGCCGCAATGGTGCTCGGCCGCGGGGCGCGCGCAATCGGCGTCCGCGGCCGCGTCTACAGCACGGCGACCATCGACTCCGACCTTTTCATCCGCTCGGAAGAAAAGAAGGTCCGCCGCGCCGGCGGCCGCACAAAAGGCCCCGCCGCATTCACCGAGAAGGATCGCAGACGCTTCGTCGAGAACCTCGAGGGCCTTCTCGGCATCTGGTAGCAATTTGGGGACGTAGCAATTTGGGGACGGACCCCAAATTGCGGGAAGCTACCCGCGGGCGGCGCGCAGCGCGTCGACGGTCTTGCGGTACTCGTCCTTGACCTGCGCATACGGCTCCTCGGAGCCCTCGAGCGTGCCCGGACGCAGCACCTCCACGAGATCGCAAACGGGCCCGTACAGGTTCGTGAGCGAGAGGTTCGCGCAGATTCCCTTGAGCGTGTGGGCCGCCACGAAGGCGGCCTTGGCGTCGCGCGCCTCCATGCCGTCGGCAAGCTTCTCCATGCTGTCGTCGTCGCAGAACTTGCCGGCGAACCGCTCGACCATGGCGTCCCCGCCAAAGCGCTTCTCCACATCGCCGTAGTCGGCCCCGAGCGCGTCGTACGCGTCCTTTATAGACATCGGATCCTCCTTAGGTGGCCGCGCCCGCAGGCTACAGCCCCACGTAATCGTTGTGCGTGCGCTCGCCGTCGTCCTCGACGACCGCCTTGATGCGGTCCTGGCACTCCACGAGGCACTCGAGCAGCAGCGGGTTGAACTCGCCGCACTCGCCGCGCGCGATCATCGCCATGGCCTCCTCATGCGGGATGGCCTTCTTGTACACGCGGTCGCTCGTGAGCGCGTCGTAGACGTCCACGATCGAGACGACCTGGGCCGAGATGGGGATCTCGTCGCCCTTGAGGCCGTCGGGGTAGCCGCGCCCGTCCCAGCGCTCGTGGTGCCAGCGGCAGATGTCGCGGGCCGTGCGCACGAGCGAACTGTCAGAGTACTGGTCGAGCGCGGCCAGCATGTCGGCGCCCAGCGTCGTGTGCGTCTTCATGACCTCGAACTCCTCCTTGGTGAGGCGCCCGGGCTTGTTCAGGATGTCCTCGCTGATGCCCATCTTGCCGATGTCGTGGAGGGCAGAGGCCATGGAGATCGTGTTGCGGTCGGCGCCCGTCAGCGGGTAGCGGTCCGTCTTGGCCATGAGGCGCTCAAGCATGAGGTCGGTGAGCTTGCGGATGTGCAGGACGTGCGAGGTGCTCTCGCCGTTCTTGAGGCCCATGACGCCGCTCATGATGTCCACAAGCATGCTGCCCGTGCGCTCGCGCTCGTAGAACTGCTGGGCGAGCATGGAGCTCAGGCGGCGCTGCTTGGCATAGAGGTGGATGATGTTCGTCACGCGGCGCATGACGACGCGCGCGTCGAAGGGGCGGCTGATGTAGTCGGAGGCGCCAAGCTCGTAGGAGCGCAGCACGACCTCGTCGGAGTCCTCGCCCGAGATCATGATCACCGGCACGTCGTCGAGCCAACCGTGGACGCCCATCTGCCCCAGCACGTCGAAACCGTTCATGCCCTCCATCACGATGTCGAGAAGCACGAGCGAGATGTCGTGCCCGTGGAGCTTGAGCTCCTCGATGCCCTCCTCGCCGCTCGCGGCCTCGAGGATCTCGTAGTCGTCGCCGAGCATCTCCGAGAGGATCTCGCGGTTCATCTTCGAGTCGTCGATGATGAGGACGAGCGGGCGGCTCTTCTTCGTGGGCAGCACGGGATCGACGTCGGTGACGACGGAGTCCTTCGTCTGCTTCGCGCGGTACATGAGCTTGTCGGCCTGCTCCACGGCGGCCTCGACGGTGCAGCCCGCCGCGAGCACGCCGCCCATGGAGGCGGTCAGCCGGAGCTGCGGGTACTCGGGGACGACGGTCGCGGCCAGGTGGTCGTCGATGGAGCGCAGCTTGTTCGCGAAGTCGTCGGACGTGATGCCCGGCAGGATGAGCACGAACTCGTCGCCGCCGTAGCGCACGAGGATGTCGGTGCTGCGGATGGACTCCAGCATGGCCTTGCTCGCGGCCTTGAGCGCGACGTCGCCCGCGCGGTGGCCGAACGTGTCGTTGAAGAGCTTGAAGTCGTCCAGGTCGATGATCGCGACCCCGGAGGGCAGGTACTGGTGCTTGATCCGGTCCTCGTAGAAGCGGCGGTTGTAGACGCCGGTGAGCGCGTCGCGGTAGATCAGGTCCTCGTTCAGGCTGCCGGCGCCCAGGGGCCGCGCGACGAGAAGGACGTGCGGCACCCCGTCGACCTCCACGTAGCGGGCGGTCGCGCGGTGCTCGGAGTCGCCGATGGAAAGCGCGCGCGTCTGCTCGCCGCCGTCGTCTAGCACCTTCTCCGCGACCTTGCGCATGCACGGGCAGTCCTCGCCGCAAATGAGGCAGAAATTCGTGTTCTCCACACCGTCACGATCCAAAAGATAGGCCACAGGGTACGAAGCGGAGAAACGGGAGAGCTCCTGGTCGGCCTCTTCCCGCGTCAGCTTGACGGTATCGTACTTCTTGCCCATAGGCACCCTCGCATAAGCCGATAAACGATGCGCCGAGAGCCAGCCGGCCCAAGCAGCGCGTATTTGCAAAGCGTACACTTGGCAAAGAAGACCTACCAGGAAGCGCATACGCCCAACGCCGCCGCGCCCCTGCGAAAGGGGGCGGCGACGGGAATCCAGGGGAGCAGGCCGCAAGCGATGCTTGTGGACCCCCTACCTCAAATACCTGGGTTCCAGTGTACCCGCAATCGCCGGGAGTCGAGGCCGCGGTCTTCCTTTTGCACACTTCTCTTTGCATCGCCTGGAAGGGCGGGGCCGGGTTGCGCAAAGAAGACCGCGTTTTTGCGAGCCGGTGTGCGGACGGCGGGCGCCGGTCGGCGGGCAGCGGCTAGGCGATCCCCTCTCCCCTGCCGGGGTTCGTCGCACGGCGCTCGGCCGCGAGCGGCGTGGACTCCTTACCCGTCATGCGCTCCACGCGCAGGCGGAGCACCCGTGTCGAGTCCTTGAAGCGCTCGATCTCCTTGCGGCAATCGTCGGGCTTTCCCACGTTGAAGCGGTCGCCCATGAACATCAGGTCGTCCATTTGCTCGGCGGGGTTGTCCACGACCTCGATGCGCCCAAAGCAGATCACGCTGCGGAAGCGCGTGGTGTACTCCTCGGGCACGACGTCGTCGGCGTCGATGACGCAGAAGGACGCCCGCGGGTCGACGGCGATGAGGTCGTGCTTGTGGCCCTCCCGCGCGCCGTGGAAGGTCACGACCCCGTCGCGGTAGGCGTAGCTCAGCGGCACGGCGTAGGGCGGCTCGCCGTCGAGTCCTGCAAGCGCGAGGACGCCGGATGTGCCCCTCGCAAGGACCTCTTCGCATTCCTCGCGCGTAAGCGCCTGCTTCGCGCGACGCATCCTGTGCTCCATATCTCTCCCTTCGAGACGCAATTTGGGGTCGGACCCCAAATTAACTTGGGGTCCGACCCCAAATTACACTATAGCTTTCGCAGGATCGCCTCGGTCGTCGTGAGCCATCTCAGCGCCCCGGCGTCGATCGCGCGACGGTCAGACTTGGCATAAGGGTTGGCACAAGCTACCCAATCGAGCCAGGCCTCGTCGTTGCAGTCGAGGTCACGCATGCGAAGTACCTCAACGCCAGCCTCCGCCTCGAACAACCGCGCCCACCGCTCACGCGACCAGAGATACTCGAGCCGCTCCTCGCTCCACGAAACAGCGAGCTCGGCAGGCAGCTCACCGCAGAAGTCGGCGACGTCGCAGGTAAGCCCGCTGATCGCGAGGTAGATGCAGCCACCGGGCTTCGCGAACGGCAAGAGCTTCTCGCCAAGAAAAGCCCTGTCGCGGCCAAAGTAGTTGTACGCGTCAATGCACGTCACCGCGTCGAAGCTCTCCTTGGCAAACGGCAAATCGAGCGCGTCGGCGCGAACGGGGAGCACATCGCAGGAAGACAGCCCCTGCGCACGAACCGTCTGGAGCGCATCCGAGGGGTCGCCCCACAAATCTGCGGCGACGACGCGCGCTCCCCAATGCTCGGCAAGAAACGCGGAAGTGATGCCGTTGCCGCTACCCAGGTCAAGCACGAGGCTGCCCGGATTCAAGCCGCATCCATGCGCCTCGGCGTCACGCAAGGTCTCCTCGCAGAGCTTGAGCGGGTTGGGCCCCATAATGAGCGAACGGACGAGGTCGGCGTCATAAGAGTTGGAAAGGGGGAATTCCATGGTAGGTACCTGATTCTACGATAGGTTTTAAGCAATTGCGCCGCAATAAACCAGAGCCGCCTCACGCGACCCTTTACGGCAACTTCGATTCACGCGCGAGAAGACCCGCGCAACCTATCGGACAAGGTCCAAAAAGACATCCCCTTGGATGGTCGACGAACAACGCCCTCATCATACCACCCGCAATTTGGAGCCCTCACGTATCGAGGAACTTAATCGCGTCATCCACGCACATCGCCGCCACGGGTGCATGCCTCCGCAGATTCTCATCGCTGGTCACGAGAACATCTGCTTTCGAACGAATCGCGGCGGCGATCACCAGGTCGTCCTCAAGGTCGCCATGGAGCTTCTTGAACTTCTGCGCGATGCTCACGTCGGTATGGCCACAGGGCATGGCCGTTGCGAGCTCCACCATGTTCGATATGCAGCCCCAAGCGTATTCGTTCGCCGCGGCCGCCGCTGAGTCCGTGAGCAAACCGTTGCTTCCCCGATACTCACGCTTGGCATCGGCCGCCAGAAGGTAATACACGTCTTTAATCGAGGGGGCCGCATAGAGAAGAACCGCGTCCTTCTCTATGGACCGAAGGATAAACGAGCGGACAGCCAAGTGATCGGGCCTCGACCCGCAATAGAACGAGACCCACACGTTCGTGTCCACGAGCACGGTCTTCTCGCTCAAGCGGACCACCCCATGAAATCGCCGTACTTCTCCGCGTAGGCACACTCCTCGAGCTCATCGTCGCTCGGCACGTTCGCGCCGTCGGATGCCGCGGCCCCCAGCTTCTCGCACATGCTGGGATATAGCTCGAGCCCTGCCGCCGCAAGGGCAAGCTTGCGCTCCCGCGCCCTCGCCCTCGCATCCTGATCGACAGCCGCCTGGCCAGGAAAGAGAAGGGCCCGCAGCGTATCAGGCCGGTCTTCGTGCTCGGCCGCGAGCCGCCACAGGTCCCGCACGGCCTCGCTCGGGGTGACGCCCAGCGACGCAAGCGCGGCGTCGCCTGAGGCCTTGAGCTCGGCATCCATTCTCACGTTAAGCTGCGCAGTCGCCGCCATCGCACGCTCCCCTCGCCAATCACTAAGGAAAGTATAGCAGCCCAAAAAACTTTTGCTATACGTAAAGCAGCAAGCAATTTGGGGACGGATACCAAATTAATTTCGTATCCGTCCCCAAATTGCGGCGCGCGGCGGCCGGGGGTGGCATACTAACTTCTGGCAGAAAGGAAGTTAACCATGTATGACCACATGCACACCCCCGGCCGCAACGAGCTCTGCTGGTGCGGCAGCGGCAAGAAATACAAGAAGTGCCACGCGCGTATCGACGAGCGCCTCGAGCGGCTCTACACCGAGGGCTGGGAGGTCCCGCCCCGCAGCCTCCTAAAGACCGCGGCCGACATCGAGGGCATCAAGCGATCAGCCGCGATCAACATCGGCGTCCTCGACTACGTCGCCGATCACATCGCGCCGGGCGTGACCACGGCCCAGATCGACCAATGGATCTACGACTACACGGTCGACCACGGCGGCATCCCGGCCGACCTCAACTTCGAGGGTTACCCCAAGAGCGTCTGCACGTCCATAAACGACGTCGTCTGCCATGGTATCCCCTCCGAGGACGACGTCCTGCGCGAGGGCGACATCGTGAACGTGGACTGCTCCACGATCCTGGACGGGTACTTCTCGGACTCGAGCCGCATGTTCTGCATCGGCGAGGTCTCCGAGGAGCGCCGCCGCCTCGTGGAGGTCACGCGCGAGAGCGTCCAGCGCGGCCTCGCGGCCGTCAAACCGTGGGCCCCGCTCGGCGACATGTCCCACGCCGTCCAGAGCTGCGTCGAGGAGGCCGGCTTCAACGTCGTGCGCGAGTTCGGCGGCCACGGCATCGGCAAGGAGTTCCACGAGGACCCCTTCGTCGGATTCGTGGGCGAGCCAGGCGAGGGCCCGATCATGGCCCCAGGCATGTGCTTCACCATCGAGCCCATGGTGAACGCCGGCGCCCCTGAGATAAACATGGACGACCCCAACGGCTGGACCGTGCGCACCGCGGACGGCTCCGACTCGGCCCAGTGGGAGGTCCAGCTCGTCGTGACCGAGGACGGCTACGAGCTCCTGAGTTGGTAGCGCCGCGGCTACGAGCTCCTGAGTTGGTAACGCCGCGGCCAAGAAGCAGCCAAGAAAGGACGCATCATGCGCATCGCGGAGGTCTCAAAGGAATACGGCATCAGCGCCGACACGCTGCGCTACTACGAGCGCATCGGCCTGCTCCCGCACGTCCATCGCAACCAGTCGGGCATAAGGGACTTCGACGAGACGGACCTCGCCCGCGTCCAGTTCATCAAGTGCATGCGCGGCGCGAACGTCTCCATCGAGGCGCTCATCGAGTACATGCACCTCTTCGAGCAGGGCGACTCGACGCTCCACGCGCGCAAGGAAATCCTCGAGGAGCAGCGCGACCTCCTCAAGGAGCGCATGGCCGAGATGCAGGCCGGGCTCGACCGCCTGAACTACAAGATCGAGCATTACGAGGACCTCATCGTCCGGGACGAGAAGAACATGCGCAAGTAGCGCAAGCCGCCCCACCTACCAAGAAAAGGCTGCCAAGAACCGCCCGCAAATAGAAGCCCGGCCCCCACGGACAACGGCAGAGAGACCGTCGAGAAACACGACGAGCACCGTGCACGCGAGGCACACGCTGCAGGGGGTCATGAGATCCACGGGGGAAGTCCTTCTTTGCGCAAGTGTTCAAGGTATCTAGTATGCCCCACGTCCTTGAACGACCACGAATCCAGCAGAACTGACCTGCCCCTCGTTGGCGAGGCGCCAGGATTCCGAATGCCCACTCGCTCGCGCCGTAATCCAGGCCGCCCGCCGAGAAGATCCTCTCCGGCCACGTCGACGCGACGGCCGCGAGCTGCGGGGTCAGCTAAGTGAGAGCTACCTGCTAGGATTGCGCAGAATTCCCTGCTCAGAGAGCTGGTAAGCTCCTTGGACCAAGCCCAACGAGAGGAGAAGACATGACGCTCTACTGCCCGAACAGCAACATCGCGCTCGAGGTAATCCCGGAACCGGAGCACATCGACGCACCGGACCTGGGCCCCGAGGTGCCCATCATCTATGTAGGAAAGGACCAGGTGGGAAACCCTGCCTACATCGAGGCCTTGAGCACGCTCATCTTGGGGCTCGAAAACGAGACGGGCGACAAGGCCCGGAACGAGTGCGGCGAGGGCGCAGACGGCCCCGGTAGTTCCGAGCAGGGCCATTCCGAGCAGGCCTACAAGGGCTTCGAGGATCGCCGCCCGGGGAACCTCACCGATGCGGCCGCCGAGGAGTTCCTCGAGCTGCTCGAGGCGCAGGACGAGCTTGCGGAGACCCTCGTGGAGCAAGGGGTTCCCACGCCGCTCGTCTCGAGCAGCTTCGACGAGGACGATTCCTTCGACGTGCTCCAATCGTGGCTCGCGGAGCTTTCCTTGGCGCAGGCCGTGGGCCAGAAGCACGTGAACATCGGGCACGTGGGCTCGCTCAATATCTACGCGTAAGTAGTGGGGCAGGTTTGGCACGGACCGCCGAACCTGCCCCTCCCCGCTCGCCGCGCAGGCCGCCTTCGCCGGGGCTGGGTGCCGATCATGTCCTGCTTTGCTCCAATTGTGCCGCGCCGATAAGCCGCCCTCACCCGTGGACGTACCATCTTTACCGATGTTGTCGCACAAAGGAGCCCTTATGAGGCACTCAGAAATCGTAAAGAAGCTCACGCTCGAGGAGAAGTGCGCGCTCTTGCAGGGCGCGACGACCTTTGGGAGCCACGGGAACGCAAAGGCCGACATCCCCGCCATCGAGTTCTCCGACGGCCCCAACGGCGTTCGCCACCAGGCGGGCGCGGCCGACCACCTCGGCCTAAACGGGTCGGAACCCGCCACGTGCTTCCCCACCGCCGTGACCGTCGCGAACAGCTGGGACGAGGACCTCGGCCGCGAGATCGGCCGCGCCATGGGCGAGGAAGCGGCGAGCCAGGGGGTCGACGTGCTGCTCGGGCCGGGCCTCTGCATCAAGAGGAACCCGCTTTGCGGCCGCAACTTCGAGTACTTCTCGGAGGACCCGTACCTCGCGGGCAAGATGGCCGCGGCCTACGTCGAGGGCATCCAGTCGACGGGCATCGCCGCCTGCCCCAAGCACTTCGCGGTAAACAGCCAGGAGACGCGCCGCCAAGCCTCCGACTCCGTCGTCGATGAGCGCACGCTCCGCGAGATCTACCTCCGGGCGTTCGAGATCGTTGTCCGCGAGGCGCGCCCCAAGACCATCATGAGCTCCTACAACCTCGTGAACGGCGTCTACGCAAACGAAAACGCGCACTTGCTCAAAGAGATCCTCCGCGACGACTGGGGCTTCGACGGGGCCGTCGTGACCGACTGGGGCGGCTCGAACGACCACGCCGCCGGCGTCGCCGCGGGCTCGACCTTCGAGATGCCTGCCCCGGGCCTCGCCTCCGTGAGGGAGCTCGTCTCCGCCGTCAAGGCCGGGACCCTCTCGGAGTCCGACATCGACGAGCGCGTAGACGAGGTGGTCGACCTCGCCCTTTCCGTGCACCCCGCGGTCGAGGGCGCGCCGAACACCTTCGATGCCCAGGCGCACCACGCCCTTGCGCGCAAGGCGGCCGCAGAGGGCGCCGTCCTGCTCAAGAACGACGGCGGGATTCTCCCGCTCGAGCCGGGCACCAAGGTCGCCCTTATCGGCGACTTCGCCAAGACCCCTCGCTACCAGGGCGCCGGCTCCTCCGCCGTCAATTCGACCCAGGTGGACTCGTTGCTCGACCTCGTGGGCGAGACCGACCTCGCGTTCGTGGGATACGAGCCGGGCTTCGAGCGCCTCGGAGGCCCGAATGCCGAGAAGGCCGAAGCCGCCCTCGACCTCGCCAAGCGGGTCGACGTCGTCATCATGGCCCTCGCCCTTGACGAGGTAGCCGAGTCCGAGGGCGCCGACCGCACCGGGATGCGCCTCAACCAGAACCAGGTCGAGCTGCTCCACAAGGTCAGCCAGGTGAACCCCAACATCGTGGTGACGATCAGCGCCGGCTCCTGCGTGGAGACGGATTGGATCGGCGACGCGCGCGCCGTGCTGTACTGCGCGCTCGGCGGCCAGGCCGGCGCCGGGGCCACGCTCGACCTCGTCTGCGGCAAGGCCACGCCCCAGGGCAAGCTCACCGAGACCTGGCCCCGCAAGCTCTCCGATGTGCCTTCCTCGGCAGACTTCCCCTCAGACGAGAAGCGCTCCGAGTACCGCGAGGGCCTCTACGTGGGCTACCGCTACTTCGACACGGCCAAGGCCGACGTCGCGTTCCCCTTTGGCTTTGGCCTCTCCTACACCACCTTCGCCTACGGGAACCTCGAGGCGAGCACGCACGACGTGACGTTCACCGTCACGAACACGGGCACGCGCGCCGGGGCCGAGGTCGTCCAGCTCTACGTAGGCAAGCCCGACCACCAGGTTTTCCGTCCCGAGCAGGAGCTCAAGGGCTTTGCCCGCGTCGAGCTCGCCCCCGGCGAGTCCCAGGTCGTCACCATCCCGCTCGCGGACGAGGCGTTCCGCTACTTCAACGTCCAGACGAACTCCTGGGAGATAGAGGGCGGTGCCTATGAGCTGCGCGTCTGCGCCTCGAGCCAGGATGTGCGTCTCACGGCTACCGTGCAGGTCGAGGGTACCGGAGCGCCCAACCCCTACGAAGGCGTCGACGTCTCGGCCTACGAGACGGCCGACGTGCTCGAGGTGAGCGACGGGCAGTTCGTGGCGCTTCTTGGCCACAAGGTGCCCGATGAGGGGCCCGCGATCGGCCGCAACATGTGCTTCCGCGACCTCAACCACGGCCGCTCCCCCATCTTCTGGCTCGTTTGGCTCGTCCTGCGCGCCCTCAAGCGCAAGGCCGACAAATCCGGCAAGCCCAATCTCAACGTGCTCTTCATCTGGAACATGCCGCTGCGCGCCCTCGCCAAGATGACGAACGGCATGGTGAACATGCGCATGGTCGACGCGCTCGTCATGGAGATCAGCGGCTTCTGGATCATCGGTCTTCTGCGCTTCATCGTCGAGTTCTTCGCGAACCTCGTCCAGAACGCTTCCACCGCCAAGAAGATCGGCCGCTAGAGACCACAGTAAAGCACCACGGCCAGGTTACGCATTCACCGCGAGCAAGGAGTCATCATGAGTTTCAAGTCCTGGACAGAAGAGCACAAAGGCATCTGGGAGTTCATCAAGTTCAACGTGCTCTCCAACATCTCGACCATCACGCGCATCGTGTGCGCAGCGGCCGGCGCCGCCGTGTTCGTGAACATGCTGCACCTCACGAGCCCGTTCCGGTTCCTCATCTTCAACTACACCGACCCCGGCTCGAACGGCCTCGGAGGCTTTTTGACCTTTCTCGTGGCCGAAGTGCTTGCCCAGGTCGTGAACTTCTTCGTGCAGATGAAATGGGTCTTCAAGTCCGACGCCTCCTACAAGGAGACCGCCTGGAAGTACGCCGTGCTCGCCGTCGTGATCGTGGTCGTGAACCTCGTCCTTCCCGGGTACGTCACCGGCTTCTGTCAGCAGACGTTCGGCATGGATGCGGCGCTCGCTTCCACCATCGCCTCCGTCGTGAACACGCTGCTCGCCGTTGTGGTCAGCTTCCCGGTCCTCAAGTTCTGGATCGCCCCGTCAAAGTAGCGCGTTTGATTCCTAACCCCACCTCCCCTTACGCAAAGCGTTCCTGTGGCCATCTAAAGGCGCAGGGACGCTTTGCGCTACGTCGACGGCAGGCCGCTCCTAGCTCGCAGTCCCTCGGCACAAAAGAAGGGCGGAAGACTCTGTTTGTCTTCCGCCCTTGGAGGCTATTACGGTGGAATCAGATACTTTGGTATCGCCGACTTTCATGTCTCGAAGGAGTAGTTGCTGTGAAAGTCTGGGCCCGCCTTGGAATCCGTTCTTCTTTGGCTTTAATTCGAGATGACGTCGAGGGAGGGTGGCGAGTACGCTCGCCTATTATTTGTTAAGCCTCGAACGAAATAACGGCGGGCCCAAACGATATTGAATCTTCTGTGTTCACTGGACTCGCCTCCTTAGTCGGTCGCTTTGTGGGTAGCGACTTTGTTTGTTATTGGCATTATGTCCTAAGCACCAGCACCTATACCCCAGAATCGCAAGAAGCCGGTAGACGGCATAAAAAGAGCCCCAGGCGGTTACCTAGGGCTCTTACGATTCAAATCCACGCTCGAAGAAGCGAAAATTTACGCCTCGAGGGCCTTCTTGGCCTGAGCGGCGATGTCGGCGAAGGTGTCGGCATCGGAGTAGGCGATCTCTGCGAGGACCTTGCGGTCGAGCTCGATGCCGGCGAGCTTCAGGCCGTGCATGAAGGTGCTGTAGGACATGCCGTTGATGCGAGCAGCGGCGTTGATGCGCTGGATCCACAGGGAACGGAAGTCGCGCTTCTTGGCGCGGCGGTCGCGGTACTGGTACTGACCAGAGTGCTGCGACTGCTCCTTCATGCCGCGGAGGGTACGGGAGGAAGTGCCGTAATAACCCTTGGTACGCTCCTGGAGGGTACGACGCTTCTTCTTGGAATTCACTGCGCGCTTAACACGTGCCATTCAAATCACTCCTAAACAAAAACGAGAAATCGGGGAAGTTACTTGCCCATGCGCTGGGAAACGGTCTTGACGTCAGCCTTGGCAAGCACGGCCTCCTGACGGAAGCCACGAATGCGCTTCTGGGACTTCTTGGTGAGGATGTGGCTCTTGTAAGCCTTGGCGCGCATGATCTTGCCGGTGCCGGTGCGGCGGAAACGCTTAGCCGTACCCTTGTGAGTCTTCATCTTAGGCATACTAGTTCTCCTTCTCGTTCTTCGCGTCATCGCCTGCGGGCTTCTCGTCAAAGGCGCCCTTGATGGGGACGATGAGCATGTGCATGTTGCGGCCTTCCATCTGAGGCTTCGACTCGACGGTTGCCACGTCCTTGAGGTCCTCGGCAAGACGATCGAGCACAATCCGACCCTGCTCCGGGTGGGCCATCTCGCGCCCGCGGAACATGATGGTGATCTTTACACGTGCGCCCTTCTTGAGGAAGCGGACGACGTGGGCCTTCTTAGTCTCGTAATCGCCAACGTCGATCTTGGGACGGAACTTCATCTCCTTGATCTCGACCTTGGCCTGATTCTTGCGAGCCGCCTTGGCCTTACGGTCCTGCTCGTACTTGTACTTGCGGTAGTCAAGCACCTTGCAGACCGGGGGCTCTGCGTTGGGCGCGATCTCTACGAGGTCGAGACCCTGGTCGTTGGCGATGCGGAGGGCATCGCGCACACCAAAGAGGCCCAGCTGGGAGCCATCGACGCCGATAAGGCGACAAGTGCGAGAAGTGATCTCCCCGTTAATGCGAGGACCGTCGTTTCTGGCTATCTTCTACACCTTCCCTTCACCGCGGCGAGATGCCGCATAAAAAATCTCCCTGACGCACATGGGCATCCGGGAGACACATGACTTGCCAAGAGACAAGCTATCATTCATGTTCTGACCAGACAGCAACCATGAGGCGCCGTGTAGGTGGGGACACACGCTCTATCCCGCTTTGCACTTGACTGATATTACACGAAACGCGCCGACCTGGCTAGCCCTTCTTTCCAGGTCGGCGCGCTCCATAAGTTGTCTACATACGATGACGGTGCTCCGCCGCGGCTACATCGGCATCGTGGGCGCCACGAAGACGCGAGCCTGATACTCGCGGTCGAGGTCGTAGAGGCCCTTGGGGTCGGAGCCGAAAAGCTCCATGTTCTTGATCATGTCGGAGGCGTTCGTCTCCTCCTCGCCCTGCTCCTTCACGAACCAGTCGAGCATCTGCATCGCGCGGAAGTCGTGGACCTCGTTTGCGGCCGCATAGCACTTGTTGATGCAACCGGTGATGTACTTCTCGTGCTCAAAGCCGGCCTTGAGCGGGTCGAGGTCGCACGAGAACTCCTTGTCGGGCTGGGCGATGGCAAGCATCTTGACGTGCGCGTCGTTATCGAGGAGATAGCGGCGAAGAATCTTTGCGTGCGCGGTCTCCTCTTGAACCTGGATCATGTACCAGTTGGCGAAGCCCTTGAGGCCGCGCTCCTCGTAGTAGTCGGCAAAGGTCAGGTAGAGATAGGCGGAATACAGCTCCTCGTTGATCTGGTTGTTCAGGAGCTCCGCAAGCTTTGCGTCCATAGTCGGTCCCTTCTTTTCGATTCCAACTTTCCGTCGCAGCTTTTATACCCCGTGGGGAGCAAATCGTCGCAAGGAATTCTGGTATACTCAATCTGCACATTTACGTATGCCCGAGTGGCGGAATGGCAGACGCGGCGGTCTCAAAAACCGCTGAGGCAACTCGTGTGGGTTCAAGTCCCACCTCGGGCACCAAAGAAACGGCAATGGCCGCGAGACTCCATCGGTCTCGCGGCCGTTTTGCAACTTTTGGGGACAGGTTCGCTATTTACTCATTTGAGCACTTTTGGGGACAGGTTCAAATTTTACTCAAATGAGTAATTTACGAACCTGTCCCCAAATTTAGTCATTAGGCGATGTAGTCGGACTGCTGGGCCTTCTTGGCGCTCTTGATAAGGAACTCGCGGTTGTCGTTCGTTCCCTTCAGGCCCTTGACCAGGGCGTTTGCGGCGCGCTCGACGTTGTTCATGTTCGCGAGGACACGGCGGATGCCCCAGACGAACGGCGCGTAGTCCTCGGGAATGAGCAGGTTCTCGTTGCGCGTGCCCGAGCTCACCGGGTCGATGGCCGGGAAGATGCGGCGGTCGGCCAGGTCGCGGTCGAGCTTGAGCTCCATGTTGCCCGTGCCCTTGAACTCCTCGAAGATGACCTCGTCCATCTTGGAGCCCGTGTCGACGAGCGCCGAGGCGATGATGGTCAGCGAGCCGCCGTTCTCGATGTTGCGCGCGGCGCCGAGGAACTTCTTGGGGGGATAGAGCGCGGCGGAGTCCACGCCGCCCGAGAGGATGCGGCCGCTCGCGGGCTGCGCGAGGTTGTAGGCGCGCGCGAGGCGCGTGATCGAATCGAGCACGACCACGACGTCCTCCCCCATCTCAACCAGGCGCTTTGCGTGCTCGATGACGAGCTCGGAGACGTGTGTGTGGTTCTCGGCCGGCATATCAAAGGTGGAAGCAACGACCTCGCCCTTGATGGAGCGCTGCATATCCGTGACCTCTTCGGGGCGCTCGTCCACGAGCAGGCAGAAGAGGTGTACCTCGGGGTTGTTGTGCGCGATTGACTGGCAGATCTTCTTCAAGACGGTCGTCTTGCCGGCCTTGGGAGGGCTCACGATGAGGCCGCGCTGACCCTTGCCGATCGGGCTCACGAGGTCGATCGCGCGGCCCGTGATCGAGTCCTTGCCCATCTCCATGACCAGGCGCTCGTTGGGGAACACCGGCGTGAGGTCGCGGAAACGCGGACGTGCCTTGAGGTTCTCGGGCGCGGCGCCGTTCACGGTCGCGACCTTGACGAGCGGCGGGTACTTGCTGTTCGAGCGGCCTGGGCCCACGGTCCCCGCCACGCGGTCGCCGGGGCGCAGGCCCAGGCTGCGGATCATCTGCTGGTGGACGAAGCAATCGCCGTCGCCCTCCATGTAGTTGCCGGTGCGCAGCCATCCGTAGCCCTCGTTGCCTATCTCAAGGATGCCGTCGACGGGGCGGAAGCCCTCTGCGGCGACGGCGGCCTCGTATACCTTGTCGATAAGTGCGGTCTTGAGAAGACCCTTGTGGTCGATGCCAAGTTCATCGGCCTTCGCACGGAGCTCGGAGACCTTGAGGACCTCGAAGTCCTCGCGGTGCACGGAGGGCTCCGTCACGAAATCGCGCCCGCGTCGGTTGTTGCGGCGGTCCTTGAAGTCGCGGTTGTTGCGACGGTCGTTGCGGTCGTAACGGTCGTTGCGCCCGCGCCCGCGACCGCCCTCGCCCTGGCCGTTCTCGGAGCGGGAGCCGTCCGGCTGCTGGCCTTGGCCGTTCTCGCCGTTGCGCTCGCGGTCGAACTTGTTGCGGCGGTTACGCCCGCGTCGACGGGGGCCCTCGCCCTCAAGGGGCTGCTCGCCGTCCGCCCGCTCGGCAGGCTTGGCGTTGTCGGAGTCTTTGCTCATCTCGCCGTGAGAAACCGCTTCGGAGGCCTTGGGGGCGTCAGCGGCGTCATGCTGCTCGGACACAGCCTGGGCCGCCTCGTGATGCGCGGACTCGTCACCCGCCGCGTGGTCCGCGACCTGCTCTTCGTTCGCAGTCGAGGCCTCGGCAGCAGCCTCCCCGCCCTCGGCCTTCTGCTGTCGAGAAGTACGACGGCGCCTGGACTTCTCGACCTCCGCCTGCTCTGAGGAATCCGCATCCGAGGCCTCTACAGGCTCGAGGTTCTTCTCGGCCTTCGTTTTGCGCGGACGGCCCGGACGGCGCTTGGGCTTCTCGGCATCCACCGGGGCGTCTCCAGACACGACAACGGGCTGGGTCTCAGCCGAAGGTGCATCCGCATGCCCCCCCATAGTACCCTGGGACGCAGCAGCATCGCCATCAGCGGCGGCCTTCACCTTACGAGGACGGCCGGGGCGGCGCTTGGGCTTCTCCGCCACAGCTTCCTCGGACGTAGCGGCGCCCTCGGCCTCAGCGGCTTTCTTAGCCGTCGCTTTCCGCGTGCGCTTCTTCGGCGCTGGGGCCTCGGCGGATTCCGACGCAGGAGCACCCGTTTCCTGAGCGGGAACAGGCTCGTCGGCCTTCTTCGCGACGCGGCGACGCGGTTTCCTCGCAGGAGTCGGCTCAGCGGTATCGGAGGGCTTTTGCGCGCCCGCGCCCGCCTCGCTCGAAGCCGAGATCGCCTTGGGCTCGGCAGCGGCAGGCAGCGGCTTGGCTTCTGCCGGCGACGCAGGTATGCCGGGCACAGGCGTCACAGAATTGTCTTCGGACATCAATGAACCTCTCTATAGGGCGGCAATTGTGGCTGCCGCAACCAAATGAAGACACAAAGCAGGGATCGTGCAGGGCCAAAACTCATAAGCAGCTACGTTTTTGATGTAAAGATGAGTCGGTGAACACTGCGCCACCTGCAATTAACGGCGAAAACTATAGCACCCGGCGCACAATTGCGCAAATATTCTTCTCAGCAGCCCGCACCAGGACCCTGCGCCGCGCCCCCAAGGCGTACCCGCCAGCAAACCCGCCAATACGCAAGCCGCCCACGCATCCCACGCCAAACAAAAAGCCCCAGAGGACCAACCCTCCGGGGCCACAGCAAACAACAACGTGCAAAGAAAACCTTATCCCTTGCGGACCTTACGGCGCACCACGACGCCGTCGATGACCTCGGCGACTTCGCGGGCGCGCTCCTCGCCGGCGGGGGTCAGGCGCACGCAGGTCGTATGCTTACCGGCTTCCTCGCGGGCGCGCTCCACGAGCCCCAAGTCCGCCAGGTTGGAGACGGACATCGAGACCGTGGGCTGGAGCAGCCCAAGCGCCTCCACAAGCTGCATGATGGTAAGCGACTCCCCCTCGGCGGTATAGAGGCCCAGAAGCACCAGGTCGCCGGCCTTGCAAAAGACCGAGCCCATGGCGTCGACGTACTTGCAGATGCGCTCGGGGCTCGTGCGGGAGAGCGACTTACCCGTCGCGATCTGCGACCGCGTGAGGGTAGAGAGCCTGGTCACGGCCTCGATGCCCTCATCCGAGATGCTGCACACGACGTTGCGCCGATCGACCTCGCCCTCGCCGCGGTTGATGTAGCCGAGGCTCGCAAGGTGGTTCGTGCGGTGCGTCATCGTAGGGCGAAGCGCGCCCTGGTACTCTGCAATGCTTGAGGTCTTGATGGGGGCATCGGCGACCTGGAGACGGCACAGGATTGCGAACTCCTCGAAGGTGAGGCGCTCCGCCGAATCGATCTTCTGGCGAACGACGTTGTAGGCCCTTCTTACCGACATGAACTCCCGTAGATCCATCTCTACCCCTCAAACAAGAAATCGAACCAAGAAGAAGACGCCCGTTGAGCGGCGGGCGGCTGATTTACGAACCGGATTATATAAAAAGTGCGCGAGGATTCAAGTCATCCCCGCGCACGAAACATGAAACCGAAATATAAAACTCTGATGCTGAAGCCCAGCTGATGAAACGAGGGCGAAAGGCGCCGCCCCCCGTTTGAACGGGCTCGCCGCAACCCCAGCGAACGAGCCGAGAAGCCCGCTCGATTCCCTACATCGACTGCGGGGCGCTCACACCGATCATGGAAAGAGTGAGTGCGAGCACGCGGCGCGTGGCGTCGACGGCGGCGAGGCGCGCGTGCGACAGACCCTCGTCGATCGGACGCCCGTTGCTGGGAAGCACCTGGCAGACGGCGTAGAACGAGTGGAACTGGCCGGCGAGCTCCTCGGCGAAGTGCGTGAGGCGGAAGGGGGCACGGTCGCGCGCGCAGGACTCCACGAGCCCACCGAACTCGCCGATCTTCCTCGCCAGCGCAGCCTCCGCGGGATCGGTCAAGAGGCCCAGGTCGTAGTCAGGACCGATCGCACGCTCGGCGACCTCATCCATCCCGAGCTCAGCCGCCTCCTCGAGCGAGACGCCCGCGCCCTTGCGCAGGATGGAGCAGATGCGCGCGTGAGCATACTGCACGTAATAGACGGGGTTCGTGTTGTCCTGCTTCTTGGCCTGCTCGATGTCGAAGTCGATCATCTGGTTGCTCGACTTGGAGATGAGGGTGTAGCGCGTCGCGTCCGCGCCGACCTCCTCGAGCAGCTCGTCAAAGGCGACCATGGTGCCCTTGCGCTTGGACATGCGGACCGGCTGGCCGTTGCGAAGCAGGTTCACGAGCTGGCCCAAGAGCACCTCGAAGCGGTCGGGGTATCCCAGCGCCTCGCACACGGATTGGACGCGCTTGATGTAGCCGTGGTGGTCGGCGCCCCAGATGTCGATGACGTGATCGACGCGCTGGAACTTGTTCCAGTGATAGGCGACGTCGGAGGCGAAGTAGGTGTACTCGCCGTTCGTCTTGATAAGGACGCGGTCCTTGTCGTCGCCAAAGGTCGTGGAGCGGAACCACAAGGCGCCCGCCTCGTCCTTGTACAGGTGGCCGAGCTCGTCGAGCTTGGCAAGCGCACGGTCGACGGCGGAGGTACCCGTCTCGTCCTTGGCGTAAAGGCTCCGCTCGCTGAACCACACATCAAAGTCGCAACGGGCCGCATGGCAAGTCTCGCGGATGGACTCGAGCATCATCTGATAGCCGCGCTCGCGGAAAGAAGCGCAGCGCTCGTCCTCGTCGGAGGCCAGGAGCGAGTCGCCGTCCATCTCCACGAAGCGGGCAGCGAGGTCAACGATGTAGTCGCCGGCGTAGGCGTTGCCGCCCAGAGCCTCGTTGAAGGCGTCGGTATAGGGGTGGGTCTCGGGGTGCTCGTCCTCCTCGTCGGCGACGTAGGCCTCGCGGTCGGCGAGAAGCTCCGCGCGGGCGGCATCGAGGTCGGAGCCCTTGCCCATGAGCTCATGGAGCTGCAGGTAACGTTTCGAGATGGAGTGGCCAAAGACGTCCATCTGGCTACCGTGGTCGTTGATGTAGTACTCGCGCTCCACGTCGTAGCCGGCGTGCTCGAGCACGCGGCAGAGGGAGTCGCCGAGCGCGGCCCAACGGCCGTGGCCGATGTGCAGGGGGCCGACCGGGTTCGCCGAGACGAACTCGACCTGGACCTTCTGGCCGGCGCCCAGGTCCGATCGGCCAAAATCGTCGCCCTGCTCGCGGACGCGGCGGAAGACGTCGTTGGCGGAAGCGGTGCTCAGGTAGAAATTGATGAAGCCGGGGCCCGCGACCTCGACCTTGGCCAAGCAGGGATCGGCAGGCATGTGGGCCACGATAGCGGCGGCGATCTTTGCGGGGGCGCAGTGGGCAAGCTTTGCCGAGCGCATGGCCACGGTGCTCGACCAGTCGCCGTTCGAGGAATCGGCCGGGCGCTCAAAGCCGAGGTCGGCCACCTCGAAATCGGGAAGCTCGCCGGCGGACTGGGCAGCGGCGAGGGCGGCACGTACAAGTTCCTCAAGCTTCTGGGGCATCGCGACTCCAAACATACAAACGCCTAACGGCGCGCAACCTGCGTAAACTCATTAACTTTACCAGATTCGCACTCGCAGGCCCGAACCCGTCGGCGCATCGCAGGCCAATACAGACGAGATTCACCTAGAGCGGGGCAACTTACCCGATTCCGCGCCCCTTCCGTACCCCAAATGAGCGCTCCACGAAGAAACTCTGACATTTCCGACATTTGCTGAGGAACACCTGACTATAGAGCCTGCTTCACCCAACAAAATGCCAGGTAAACCAGTCCCGATCCATGCTTCATACTCGCGAATCCTGTACAAATGACGGAAAAGTCAGAGTTTTCTTTGCCGCGGCAGAAAAACGCGCCGGAAGACCATCCTCGGTCTCCCGGCGCGTTCAAACACTCGGATCACAGCCACCCAAAGCCCGTAGCTACACGATGCCGGGCCGCTCTTCTTGGCTCAGATCGTGACGAAGCTTCGCGAGGCCGCGCTCGAGGCCCACGGGGTAGGACTGCGGGTTCAAAAAACGCGTGATCGAGGGGTCGAGGTGCATGAGCGAGTTCTTGCAACGCTCGCGCGAACGCTCGATGCTCGGCTCGCCCACGCCACGGCCGTGCTCGACGACGTTCACGAGCAGCTCGCGCGGCGTGCCCGAGATCTCATACGTCTGGTACGGATCGAGGATGTCGCTCATGGTCGAGAGGTCGCGCAGGGCCTCGCCGTCGATGCAGATCATGTCGCCCGTGGGGCACCCGACCTCGTCGTAGAAGCGCAGCACCTGCTGCAAGCCGGGAATCGTGCGCTTATACGCCTGCTCAGAGAGCTTGATGACCGGGCGCCACGCCTCCTCGGGATTTGACCGAATAGCGGACAACTTGTACACGCCGCCGAGCGAGGGCTGGGGGTCGCACGTGGCGAGCTTGGTCCCCACACCAAAGGAGTCGATGGGCGCGCCCTGCGCAAAGAGGGACTGGATCGTGTATTCGTCGAGGTCGTTCGAGACCGAGACCTTCACATACGGCAGGCCCGCCTCGTCAAAGGCCGTGCGCGCCTCCTTGGAGAGCTTCGCCAGGTCGCCGGAATCGATGCGGATCGCCGAGAGCCTCTCGCCCGCCGCCTCCATCTCCTTGGCGACGGTGATCGCATTCTGGATGCCTTTGCGCACGTCATAGGTATCGAGCAGAAGGCAGCAGTTCTTGGGGCTCGACTTGGCGAAGGCGCGGAACGACTCGAGCTCGGTCGGGAACGCCATGACCCAGGAGTGGGCGTGCGTGCCAAAGACGGGTATGCCGTAGATCTTGCCGGCGAGCACGTTCGAGGTCGAGGAGGCGCCGGCGATGTAGCTCGCGCGGGCAACGGCGAGCCCGCCGTCCGGACCTTGGGCGCGGCGCAGGCCAAAATCGGAGACCGGGTGACCCTCGGCGGCCTTCACCACGCGTGCGCACTTGGTCGCGACGAGCGTCTGGAAGTTCACGAGGTTGAGCAGCGCGGTCTCGATGAGCTGGCAATCGATGATCGGGCCGACCACGCGCACCATGGGCTCGCGCGGGAAGACGACCTCGCCCTCGGGAACGGCCTCGATCGTGAGGTCGAGGTGATGGTTACGCAGGTATTCGAGGAAATCCTTCTTGAACATGGGGCCGCCGCCGGGCGCGGTCAGGCCCGCGAGGTACTCGATGTCCTCGTCCTCAAAGACGAAGTTCTCCACGAGGTCGGCGATCTGACCCGTGCCGCAGGCGATGGCGTAGCCGCCGCCAAAGGGATTCTCGCGGAAAAACGCGTTGAAGCACGCCTCCGAGTCGGCGAGCCCGGACTCCCAGAACCCCTGGGCCATCGTGAGCTCGTAGAGGTCGGTGTTCAAGCAGACATCGGTCGGTTTCGTGCGGTCGGTGAGGGACATGGTCTCCTCCAATGGGTTTGTTTACAAAGAAAAGCGCAGCTAAGAGGTGCTGAAAGTCAAAATCAACGGAAACTGGCCCGCTGCATCCCTCTGGCTCTAGTGCACGAGCACCGTCGCGAGAAGCCAAACGATCGCGATGCCCACGACGCACAGGATGACGATCTTTTGGCCGAGGGGCATCTTGAGGTCATCGTCGTCGGGCTCCATGAGCTTGCGGCCGCGCTCGCGGCGCTCGGCATCGGCGGCATCCTGGGCGGCGACGCGGGCCGCCTGGTCCTTCTCGGCACGGAGCCGCTCAAGCTCGGCGCGCTCGGCAGCCTGTTTGGCGGCCTCGGCACGCGCGGCCTTCTCGGCACGGAGCTGCTCGAGCTCGGCGCGTTCCTCGGGGGTAAGCGAGTCGCCTTGTGACATACGCCCTCCAAAAGTCAAGCGCCGGACGGCGCAGAGAAATCGACCCTTTGACTATACCCTTTATCGAGGGGAGCCCTTCTTTGCGAAGACGTCGCTGCGAGCGCATCGCCCGCAATGTCCCGCTATGGTGCACGTCCCTGATACCCGCCACCGCACGCCACCCGACAGCGGTGCCCCGACAGTAGTGCCCACCGCGAAAGTGAAGTCTTCACATTCAAAACGCCAGGAAGTGAAGCCTTCACAATGCCGCGAATCGGCAAAAACCGCCAAATTGCAGCCTTCACTTTCATCGTGAAGGCTTCACAATCGCACGGCGCCCGCTCCACAAAACCGCGAGCACCGCCAAGCCGCAGCCGGCCGCGGTACCCGCGCTCGCGGGCTACTTACCCGCAGGCGCAAGCACCCCCGTGGCGTCGAACGCCGGGACGAAGCTCTCGGACACGGTGCCGCCCTCCTGCCACCAAATGTGCTCGAAGCCCAGGTCGTCCGCGTGACAGAGCGCGATCTCGTACTCTTCCTCGCTCACGGCGCGCGCCAGGTCGCCCCCGGCGCGGCGGCACTCCTCGTTCGGCGTGTATTGGTTCATGATCGAGACGTCGACGGCGTTGCCGGCGATCTCCCACACGCGGCTCAGGACGGCGCACGAGTCGTCCACGTGGCCGGGCAGCACAAGGTGGCGCACGATGACGCCGCGCTTCATGAGCCCGTCCCCATCGACGAGCCTCCCGCCTTTCTCCTCCACAGAGGCAACCATTTCCGCAAGGACGGCAGCAGCAACCTCAGGATAGTCGGGCGCGGCGGAGAGCTTGCCCGCCAACGCGCCGTCGGCGTACTTGAAGTCCGGCAGCCACACGTCCACGACATCGGCGAGCGCACGTATCGCCTCAGGCCGCTCGTAACCGCCCGTGTTGTAAACGACGGGCAGGTCAAGCCCGTTTTTCTTGGCAAGAAGGACCGCGGCCCGCACGGTCGGGGCAAAGTGGCCCGCCGTCACCAGGTTGATGTTGTGCGCGCCTTGGTCGCGAAGCTCGAGCATCATCTGCGCGATGCGCTCGGTGCCTACTTCCAGGCCAAAGCCGCCCGTAGAGATCTCGTGGTTCTGGCAAAAGACGCACTTGAGCGTACAACCCGAGAAGAAAATCGCGCCCGAGCCGGACTCGCCGGAAATCGGCGGCTCCTCCCAAAAGTGAAGCGCCGAGCGAGCGCAAAGCGGAGCCGCGCCCATCCGGCAGAAGCCGAGCTGCCCCGACGCGCGATCCACGCCGCAGCGCCGCGGGCACAACTCGCACGACGCGTAGGCCGATTCGTCAAGAAACGATGCCGCGTCCTTCATCGGCTGCGATGCCTCCAACGGTGCTTCTCCTCGACCTTCTCGGCCTCTTCCTCAAAAGCGTCGTCGGCGGGGGTGATGAGCTCGTCCTCGCCGGTACGCGGGTTGTAGTGGTGCAGCAGCACCGGCTCAAAGAGGTGCAGGTGTCGCGCAAAAAGCATCGAGACGACCATGAGCGCGCAGAAGATGACGATGCGCGGCACGGTCCCCACCTGCGTCATCACGACGGATCCGAGGCACAGAAGCAGCGTCCACGCATACATGACGAGAACGGCCTGGCGCTGGTCGAAGCCCTCGTCCATGAGGCGGTGATGGATGTGGCCGCGGTCGGCCTGCCCCACGCTCACGTGCGCGCGCGTACGGCGGACGATCGCGGAGAGCGTGTCGAGGATGGGCACGGCGGCGATCACGAGCGGGACGATCATGGTGGTGAGGCCCGCGAAGCGCGTGACAGAGAGGAGCGAAGCGCAGCCGAGCGCGAAGCCGAGCGTAAGGGACCCCGAGTCGCCCATGAAGATGGACGCGGGGTGGAAGTTGTAGCGGAGGAACCCCAGCGAGGAGCCCGTCACGGCGATGGAAAGCGCCGCAGAGTCGAGGCGCCCCGCCATGACCGAGAGCACGAACATCGTGAAGCTCGCAATCGCCGAGATGCCCGCCGCGAGGCCGTCGAGGCCGTCGATGAGGTTGATGATGTTCACATAGGCGACGAGGTAGACCACCGTGACCGGGTAGGCGAGCCAACCGAGCGAGATGAAGCCGTTCGGCGTGAACGGGTCCGCGATGTCGCCGATCACGAGGCCGCCGGCGACGGCGATCACCGCGGCGATGATCTGCCCCGCGAGCTTCTGCTTGGGCTTGAGCGATACCTTGTCGTCTATGAGCCCCGTCGCGAATATCACGACGAACGCCAAGACGAGCATCCAGTAATTGATGCGCATGCGGGGAGACGGCACGAGGACCACGGGCCAGCCCCAATGCATCGTGCCCACGTACTGAAGGGCAAAGGCCGCGGCGATGCCGGCGAAAATCGCGATGCCGCCCATGCGCGGAACGGGTTTTTTGTTCACCCGTCGGCCTGTGGGCCTATCTATGGCGCCCAAGCGAATCGCGATCTTGCGCGCGATCGGGGTCACGAGCAGCGCAACGACGAGGGATATGGCAAAGAGGGACGCGTAGGGGACCCATTCCGGCACGATTCCGCGCACTATCCTCTCCCCTCTTTGCTTCGAGATTACAAACAGATGAACCGAGTTTACTAGAAACGGGCAAAGAAGACCCGGCACAGGCAGTCGCGGACACATTACGCCCGCACGCGGAACGCGCCTCAAAGTCAAGACTTTTCCTTGCGGCGGCTCCGCGTATATTGAATTTGTCGCTTCCCCGCGGCGCAAACTGGGTGAACCGACAAGCGTTTCTTGGGAGCCTTAAATCTCGTGTTCAGTACGGGTATTCCCCGTTGTTGGGAAAGCCGGAACGCGCGATGCGGGCACCCACCTTTTGAAGGTGGGTTCATTATTCGCCGCGGGGAGCGGCTTTTTTGACTAATTTTGGGGACAGGTTCGTTTTTTGCTCATTTGAGTAAAAAACGAACCTGTCCCCGATTTTTGCAGGGCTAGATCTGGGTCTGGACGAGCTCCGGGTTGAAGCCGGCCTCGCGCAGGGCCTCCACGATCTGGGCGCGGTGCTCGGCGCCGAAGGCCTCGATGGTCACGCGCAGCTCGACGGCCGCCTGGCGGTTCGTGCTCACGAACTGGTTATGCTCGAGCTTCACCACGTTGCCGCTCTGCTCGGCGATGATACTCGCCACGCGCACCAGCATGCCGGGCCTGTCGGGCAGAAGCACGCTCACGGTGAAGATGCGCCCGCGCTGGATGAGTCCGTGCTGCACGACCGAGCTCATCGTGATCACGTCCATGTTGCCGCCGGAAAGCACGCACGCGACCCGCTTGCCCTCGGCCGGCAGGTGCTTCGCCGCCGCGACGGTAAGAAGACCGGAGTTCTCCACGATCATCTTGTGGTTCTCGACCATGTCGAGGAAGCTCACGACGAGCTCCTCGTCGTCGACGCGGATGACGTCGTCGAGGTTCTTCTGCAGGTATGGGAAGACCTTGTCGCCCACCTCGAGCACGGCCGTGCCGTCGGCGATGGTGTTCGCGGAGGGCAGCTTGACGGGATGGCCCGCCTCGAGCGCCGCCGTGAGCGAGGCCGCGCCCGCGGGCTCGACGCCGATGACGCGGATCTTTGGGTTGTAGAGCTTGGCGAACGTCGCGACGCCGCAGGCCAGGCCGCCGCCGCCCACGGGCACGAGTATCGTGTCCACGAGGGGCAGCTCGCTCACGATCTCCATGCCGATGGTGCCCTGGCCCGTAGCCACGCACGTGTCGTTGAACGGCGGGATGTAGGTCAGGCCCTGCTGCTCGGCGAGCTCGACGGCGCGCGCCTTGGCGTCGTCGAAGACGTCGCCGTACAGGATGACCTCGGCGCCGTAGCCCTTCGTGCGCTCGACCTTGATGAGCGGGGTCGTCGTGGGCATCACGACGATGGAGCGCGCGCCGGCATGAGTCGCGGCGTAGGCGACGCCCTGCGCATGGTTGCCCGCGCTCGCGGTGATCACGCCGCGGTCGAGCTCCTCTTGGCTGAGCTTCGAGATCTTGTAGTACGCGCCGCGGAGCTTGTAGGCGCCCGTGCGCTGGAGGTTCTCGGGCTTGAGCCACACGCGGTTGCCCGTGGCGGCGCTGAGGTAGGGGCTCTCGGCGAGCTTGGTCTCGAGGGTGACCTCCTTGACCTTCTCGCTCGCCTCCTCAAAGGCCTCGAGCGTGAGCATGTCTGCCATATGGTCCCCTTTCCACCGTGACAATCCGGCCCTGCAACGATTCCCGGCCGCGGCCGGCAACCGATAAGAAAAGCCCCCGACGACCGAAGTCGCCGGGGGCCCCAAAGTTCCTGGTGGAGATGAAGGGATTCGAACCCTCGGCCTCTGCCTTGCGAAGGCAGCGCTCTCCCAGCTGAGCTACATCCCCAGGCGCTATTGCGCGTTGATTAGTGTGGCAGACATGGCGGGATGCGTCAAGAAGGAATTTCTTCTTTGCGCATGAACGCCGAAAGTGAACGCCGAGAGCCGCCCGCACACCAAGCGAAATCCCTCTTAGTACCGTCCGCGCAGGGCGTACCAGCCGTCGCGCTCCTCCACGGCGAGCGGCACGTCGAAGAGCCCCGTGAGGACGTCGTCGCGCAGCAGCTCCTCCTTGGGCCCGTCGGCGAAGATGTGCGCGTCCTTGATGAGGAGCACGCGCCGGATCGCCGGGATGATGTCTTCCGGGTAGTGGGTCACGAGGATGACCGAGCGCCCCTCCGCGGCGAGCGTGCGCATGGTGTCGCGCACGTGGTACATCCCCTCGGGGTCGAGCCCCGTGCACGGCTCGTCGAAGATGAGCACGCTCGGGTCGCGCACGAGCTCGCGGGCGACGAGCACGCGGCGGGCCTGGCCCGTCGACATCGTCATGATGTCGTGGCCGGCGAGGCCGGCGATGCCCAGGCGATCGAGCGCGTCCATGGCGAGGGCACGGTGCTTCTCGGTGACTTCCTCGCGCAGGGGCAGTCCCAGCGTGCCAAAAATGCCTCCTACCACGATCTCGATCGCCGGCAAGTGAACACGCACCTGCTCATGCATGGTGGAGCTCACGACGCCGAGCGTGGAGCGGATCTCGTGCAGCAGCGGCCGCGCCGCGCCGCGGAACCTCACGGGCGGCTCGTCGCGGTAGAGCGGGAAGATCTCGCGGGTGAGGAGCTGGATAAACGTCGACTTCCCCGCGCCGTTCGGGCCCAGAAGGGCCACGCGCTCCCCCTCGGCCAGGCTGAAGTCGTCCACATGCAGGATCGTGCGCGAGCCGCGCACGACCTCGGCGTCGTGGATCTGGAAAAGGGGCTGCCGGACGTCCTTCTCGGCGTCGGCGGGGTTTTGCTCGCACATATAAGGTCCTCGCTCAGGGTAGGGGTCGCAAATCAATCGAATCGCCCGCTATAGACACCAACGGACGCTCACGGGCATAGCTAAAAACCTTACAACGAAGTTGTAGAATCGACGCGTGTGGCTTTAGCTTTAACCTGTTGTCCATTTTTCGCTCGCGGGAGATGAGTCTCACCAGTGAAGCCAGCACCCTTGCGCACAGATTACGAGGCCTCCGAGCTGCTCGAACTCGTTCGCTCCGCCCTCGCCCAGACGGAGGAGGGCCAAGAAGACCCTCTCCGCGAGCCCGTCGCCGCAAAGACCCTCCGCGCGCTTGAGCCCCGCCTCGAGCAGCTTCGATCCCACGCCGCACGCGACCACGCGCAGGTCTACGCGCTGAACGAGAAGCTCGACCAGATCCTCGCCGACCAGCGCGAGCTCGAGCGCGACGCGCGCACCGACCCCCTGACCGGCCTCGGGAACCGCGCCGCCTACGAGGAGGAGCTCGAGCGGCTGTGGGCCGCGGGGTCCGACTTCACGGTCGCCTTCATCGACGTCGACAACCTCAAGGAGTGCAACGACCGCTTCGGCCACCGGGAGGGCAACCGCTGCATCGAGCAGACGGCCTTCTTCGTGTCGCTGAACAAAGACGAGTCCGAGAAGCTCTTCCGCGTGGGCGGGGACGAGTTCGTCTTCGTCTCGCCCGTCTCAGGCGAGTACGCGCTCGGTCAGCGGCTCGAGGACGCGCGCACCATGCTCAAGCGCTCGACGTCGCGCAACGGGACCATGCCCTTCACCTTTAGCTACGGCTGCTCGCGCGTCCGTCCCTCGCGCGGGGACGACGCTAAGCAGATGACGGGCGACGCCGACCGCAAGATGTACAGCTACAAGCTCCTCCACCGCACGAGCTACGAGCGGCCGAGCGAGAAGGCCACGGTCGACGACTCCTTCGTCTACGCCGAGCGCGTCTTCGAGGCGCTCTCGATGGCCGACGAGGGCAGGTACTTCTTCGTGTGCGACATCGAGCGCGACTACTCGCACTGGTCGTCGAACGCCGTCCACGACCTCGGCCTGCCCGCCGCGCACATGGAGCACGCGGGCAACGTCTGGCTCGACCACGTCCACCCCGAGGACCGCGCCGCCTACGAAGCCGACATCGCCGCCATCTTCGCCGGCGAGAAGCACCACCACAACATGCAGTACCGCGCCCGGGACGCGAGCGGCGACTACGTGATCTGCAAATGCCGCGGGTTCCGGCTCGAGGCCGAGGGCGGCCAGCCCGCGCTCTTCGTCGGCGTCATCGTGAACAGGAGCATCGCCGAAAGCACCGACCCCTCGACGGGCCTGGGCGGCGTGAACAGCCTCGTGCAGGCCATCGCCGACGCGCGCGAGCGGGGCACCTCGCTCGGCATCTGCGCCGCGAAGTTCGACGGCATGGGCAGGCTCAACGCGGAGCGCGGCTACGAGATCGGCGACCGCGTCTTCTCGGCCGCGGCGTCGCGGGCGGTCGCCGCGGCCCGCGGGCTCGGCGTCGCGTACCGCGGCAGGGGCGCCCAGGTCGCGTTCCTCGCGCCCGCGGCCCACGAAGATGACACGCTCGCCCTCGCGCGCAGGGTGTCCGAGGCATGCTCAGCGCCCCTCGAGGTCATGGGCGAGACGTTCGCGCTCCCGTCGCACATCGCCTGGCTCCACTATCCGCAGGTGGACGAGCAGCCATATTCCGTCCTCGCCGACATCGGACACCAGATCAAGCTCGTGGAGGACCACGACCATGCCGCGAACGCCTGCGACGGCGCAGCGGAGATCGGTGAGCGGCTCGACGCGAAGACGGGGCTGCGCCGGAGCGAGGACTTCCTCGCCGCCGCTCAGGAGCTTCTCGAGGCCCACCGCGACCTGTCCTGGTGCCTTGCGACCATCGACCTCGGCAACCTCAGGATCTTCAACGAATGGCACGGCAAGACTGAGGGCGACCTTCTCATCTCGCAGATAGGCGCCGCCCTCGCCGGCTACGAGAGGATAGGCAACTGCGCCGCTGGCTACTGGGGCCAAGACGACTTCACGCTCTTCATGCCGTTCGAGGCAGGGGCCGCCGAGAAGGTCCTCGAGCAGGTCAAGGCCATCGTGGCCAGGCACGACGAGTCCGCTGGCTTCTCTCCCTCCATGGGCGTCTACCCCGTGCCCAAGGACGGGAACGTCGACATCGACGCCTACTCCAAGGCCTTCTTCGCGAACCGCGGCGCCAAGCAGAACTTCGAATGCCGCATCAACTATTTCCGCGCGGAGGACTACGAGCGCAGGATCGAGGAGCACCTCATCCTCTCGGACTTCCAGCGCGCCGTGGCCTCCGGCGAGATAACCTTCGACCTCCAGCCGCAGGTCGACATAACGACCGGCAAGATCGTGGGAGCCGAGGCTCTCGCGCGCTGGCGCTTCCCCAACGGCACCGAGGCCTCGCCGGCGAGGTTCGTCCCCGTGCTCGAGAAGACCGGCTTCGTCATCACGCTCGACAAGATCATTTGGAGAAAGGTCGTCTCGTGGCAGGCGGCAAGGGCCGCCGCGGGCGAGCTGTGCGTGCCCGTGAGCGTGAACGTCTCGCGCATCGACATCGTGAGCTTCGACGTCGCCGAATACCTCTTCGGGCTCATCGAAGAGGCGGGCATCCCCGCGTCGCTCGTCAAGGCGGAGGTGACCGAGTCGAGCTTCGTCGAGACGCGCGGCAAGGTCGCCCAGATGACGACGAGCCTCCGGAAGCGCGGCATCGAGGTCTACATGGATGACTTCGGGACGGGCCAGTCCTCGCTCGCGATGCTCAGGGCCGTGAACGTCAACGCGCTCAAGCTCGACAGGTCCTTCCTGCCCACCGAGCTCGGACCCGGCCGAGGCGCGGGAATCGTCGAATCGATGACGCGCATGGCACGCTCGATGGACGTTCCGATCGTGGTCGAGGGCGTGGAGACGCCCGAGCAGATCGCGCTTCTGCGCAAGGCGGGGGCGCGCTACGTGCAGGGCTTCTTCTGCTACCGTCCCATGCGGCCGGACCGCTTCGCCGAGCTCCTGGGCATCCCGGACCGAGCCGACCCACGCGGCATCCGCAAGCCGAGTGCCCGCACCGAGCGCGTCTAGCCCCCGGCCCCAGCTCGACCCCGACCTCAACTCGACCCCGGCCCCAGCTCGGCCTCGGCCCCGGCCCGGCCTCGGCTCCGGCCTCAAAGTGAAGACTTCACATTCAAAAACGCCCAAAGGGAAGCCTTCACATCGGGCCAAATGGATCCAAATGGCCAAAGTGCAGCCTTCCCTTCGATTGTGCAGGCTTCACTTCCGAGCCACGCCAAGAAGTGCGTGCGACCGACAGCCCAGCGATTGCAGCCCGCCCCTCAGCTAGGCGCCGCCAAGAATAGCTGAGCATGGAGCTTACGCCGCTCTGCTAGCTCGGCCTCGCTCGGCGGTTGTTTTCGCATGCGGAGCCGCCGGGCGATGGTCGAGCCGATCGCCGTCATTTCCTTCAGGCTCCTCACCCGCTCGTTGTTCAGCGTAAACGTATGCAGCCCCATCGCCTCGAGCGCGTCGATCCGTCGGTCGTCGCCGGTCCACGTTCCCTCAGGATGGAACTGTTTGCTCTTGTACTCCCCCGCCATGTTCGCCTCGGGAATGAGGAAATCCGGCCGTATCGACGAGCGCCCCACGATTGCCCTCGCCTCCCCCGAAAGCTGCACGGTACTGTTGAGCTCGATGCCGCGAAGGTCCAGCCCACCTGCGCGCCTAGGTAGCGAGAAGAACGCGTGGAGCTTCGATTCCATCGGCGAGTTCGATAGCGGTGCCGCATGCTCGAGCGCCTGGATCGTTTTCCCGACCCCATAGGAGCCCTGGGCTTTCCTTCGCAGCAGGCATTCGAGCAACTCGTCCTTCTCGAGAAGCGGCTCCTTCGTAGAAACGAACCCCCGCTCATCGCCGAGGGAAAGCACATAGGTCCCCATAAACTCCAGGACCAGAAGGTCGAGCTCGACGAGGCCGGTCGTAAGGGAGACCTGACTCAAAGCGGGCCCCGGCTTGCAAACGTAAACGTCGCTGTCGAGCTGCTCCAGGTCTTCTTCGCCGGGAAGCGCTTTACACACATGGTAGTGCGCAGCCGAAGAGGTCCTCCTCATGCCTTTCTCGGTAACGAGCACATCGAGCGGCGCCGAGAGGCCCAGTCCCTCCATCACATCGAGAGCGCCAAGATACGCAACATCGCCCGCTCGGCGAGACGCGCGCGACGGAAGCTCCCCGTCTTCCTGAGGCCCATCGCGCCTCGCGAACACCTCCAGTACTCCAAGGCCGAAGCCCCACATATAACGAGTCTTTGCATCGCCGCCGCCTCCCTCGCATCTTCACCGGAAGCAAGACGATACACATCAAAAGATGATGGGAATCTGACGGCGAACAGGCATATCGCCAGTACAAAGGCCCCGGAATGTTAACGAGCACATGCCCACGGCGCCGTAACCAGAAAACAGAAATCGTTTCTCGATTTATCTCTCCTCGAAATCCGCACAAGCGGACTCGTTCGCACAAGCCGCCCACACCCCTTCGCGGATTACGAAAGTGAAGACTTCACATTCAAATAAGCCCAAAGGGAAGTCTTCACATCGGGCCAAATGGACCCAAATGACCAAAGTGAAGCCTTCCCTTTCTTTGTGCAGGCTTCACTTTCGAGCCGTACCATTTCGCGCCACGCCAAGAAGTGCGGGCAACCAGCGGCCCAACGCCGACCCGCAGCCCTCCGCCCACCCGCTCGCCCGCCGTTTCCCGATTCGTAACAAACTCCCGCATGCATTCGTGCTAACCTACCCACCACTGAGCAAATGCGATGACAGGGCCAGTACGCGCCTCATCCGTCCCACAGCAAGCGGGAGAGCATGAGACCCCGCGGCGGACGGCGCAGAAAACACCCTCGAGCAGCTCGACGAACGCCCACGGCCAAGCGGTCATCCCCGCCCACCCGCGAGCAAGTACCTCGGGCCGGGAGCCTTCCGTCACAGGCATCGAGCGGCTGCACCTCGCACCCGTCCTCGCATTTCTCAGCGCGAAAGCAAACGCAAGCGCGCCCACAGAAAGCGAGAGGCACATGCAGCTTAGAAGCGATGCCATAAAGAAGGGCCTGGCCCGCGCCCCGCACCGGAGCCTCCTTAAGGCCGACGGCCTCACCGACGAAGAGATGGACCGCCCGCTCGTCGCGGTCTTCAACTCCCGCAACGACATCATCCCCGGCCACAATAACCTCGACAAGATCGCCGAGGCCGTGAAGGCAGGCATCTACCTCGCCGGCGGCGTCCCCTTCGAGATCTCGACCATCGGCGTGTGCGACGGCATCGCCATGAACCACGACGGCATGCACTACAGCCTCGTCTCACGCGAGACGATCGCCGACAGCTTCGAGTGCGCCGTCCAGGGCCACGCCTTCGACGCGGCCGTCTGCATCCCCAACTGCGACAAGATCGTCCCCGGCATGATCTTGGGCGCCCTGCGCGTGAACATCCCCACCGTCTTCGTCTCGGGCGGCCCCATGCTCCCCGGCCACCAGCCCGGCTGCACGTCCGGCCCCACGACCGACCTGAACACGCTCTTCGACGGCGCGGGCCAGGTCCAGGCCGGCACCATGACCGAGGACGAGCTCAAGTACTACGAGGAGACCGCCTGCCCCACCTGCGGCTCCTGCTCCGGCATGTTCACCGCGAACTCCATGAACTGCCTCTGCGAGGCGCTGGGCATCGCGCTTCCCGGTAACGGCACCATCCCCGCCGTCTACTCCGAGCGCCTGCGCCTGGCCAAGCACGCCGGCATGAAGGTCATGGAGCTCCTCGAGAAAGGCATCAAGTTCCGCGACCTCGTGAGCGAGGCCGCCATCCACAACGCCATGGAGTGCGACATGGCCTTCGGCGGCTCCACGAACACGGTCCTGCACCTCACCGCCATCGCCATGGAGGCAGGGCATCCCATCACCATGGACGACTGGGACGCCGCCTCCGCCCGCACCCCGCACCTCGTGAAGCTCCAGCCCTCCGGCCCCCGCCCGCTCATCGACCTCTACGCCGTGGGCGGCGTGCCGGTCGTAATGCACGAGCTGAACGAGCTCGGCCTTCTCGACGCCTCGGCGCTCACCTGCATGGGCCCGCTGCCCGAGTACCTCGAGAAGTGCACCAAGCCCGCCGACGGCGAGGTCTGCCGCACCCACGACAACCCCATCACGAAGCAGGGCGCCCTTCGCGTCCTGCACGGCAACATCGCGCCGGACGGGGGCATCGTGAAGAAGGCCGCCGTGGACCCCAGCATGTACACCCACACGGGCCCCGCGCGCTGCTTCGACTCCGAGGAGGAGGCCTGCAAGGCCATCTTCGCCGGCGAGATCCGCCCCGGCGACGTCGTCGTGATTCGCTACGAGGGCCCGGCCGGCGGCCCCGGCATGCGCGAGATGCTCACGCCCACCTCGGCCATCTGCGGCATGGGCCTCTCCAAGAGCGTCGCCCTCATCACCGACGGCCGCTTCTCCGGCGCCTCCAAGGGCCCCTGCGTCGGCCACGTCTCCCCCGAGGCAGCGGCCGGCGGCCCGATCGCCCTTATCCACGACGGCGACATGGTGACCGTCGACATCGAGGGTGGAAAGCTCGACGTCGACGTCTCCCCCGAGGAGATGGCCGCCCGCCGCGCCGCCTTCGTCCCGCCCGCGCCCAAGCACCACCACGGCGTCCTCGCCAAATACGCAATGCTCGTTTCCAGCGCAGACAAGGGGGCATACCTCGCATGACGACCTTGGAAGAGAAGATGGCCATGCGCAAGCTCGCCATCGAAGGAAGGCCTTTTGGCCCCGGCTCGCACACCGAGCACGAGGGCAAGACCATGACCGGCGCCCAGGCGATCATCGCCAGCCTCGAGGCCGAGGGCGTCGACACGATCTTCGGATACCCCGGTGGCCAGGCGATAAAGATCTACGACGCCCTCTACGACAGCAAGAAGATCCACCACGTGCTCGCCCGCCACGAGCAGGGCGCCACGCACATGGCCGACGGCTACGCCCGCGCCACAGGCAAGGTCGGCGTCGTGCTCGTGACCTCGGGCCCGGGAGCCACGAACACCGTGACCGGCATCGCGACGGCCTACATGGACTCCGTGCCCATGGTCGTCATCACCGGCCAGGTCACGCGCGGCGTCATCGGCACGGACAGCTTCCAGGAGTCCGACATCGTGGGCATCACCATGCCCGTGGTCAAGCACTCCTTCCTCCTGCAGTCCTGCGACGACCTCACCCGCACGTTCCGCGAGGCCTTCTACATCGCGAGCACCGGCCGCCCCGGCCCCGTCCTCATCGACATCCCGAGCGACCTCTCCGGCTCCGAGATGGTCTTCCACTACCCCGACAAGATCTCCATCCCCAGCTACAAGCCCAACTATCGCGGCAACGCGCGCCAGGTCAAGGCCGCGGCCGAGCTCATCTGCGAGGCCAAGAAGCCCCTGCTCTACGCCGGCGGCGGCATCGTCACGAGCCACGCGTGCGCGGAGCTCACCGAGCTCGCCGAGCGCATGCAGATCCCCGTGGTCACGACCCTCATGGGCAAGGGCGCCATGCGCTGCTCGAACCCGCTGAACCTGGGGCCCGTGGGCATGCACGGCTCCAAGTACGCGAACATGGCCGTGACCGAGTGCGACCTTCTCATCGCCGTGGGCGCCCGCTTCTCGGACCGCGTGACCGGCAAGGTCTCCGAGTTCGCCCCCCACGCAAAGATCATCCACATCGACATCGACCCGGCCGAGATCGGCAAGATCGTGAACCCCGACGTGCCCATCGTCGGCGACGCCAAGGTCGTTCTCGGCTCCCTCTGCGACCGCCTCGCCAAGAAGGACGCGAAGCCCGTCGACGCCGACTGGGTCCGCGACGTCTTCTCCTGGCGCGACCGCTGGCCGTTCTACACGAGCGAGTTCTCGGACTACCCCGACTCGATCGCGCCCGAGGTCGTGCTCCACAAGCTCTCCGAGAAGCTCGACCCCGAGGCCTCCATCGTCACGACCGAGGTCGGCCAGCACCAGATGTGGGCCCACCAGAACATCCACCGCGAGCACGCGCGCACGTTCATCTCATCCGGCGGCCTGGGCACGATGGGCTTCGGCTTCCCCGCCGCCATCGGCGCCGCGATCGGCTGCCCCGAGGACCAGGTGGTCTGCGTGGCCGGCGACGGCTCGTTCCAGATGAACTCGCAGGAGATGGCCACGGCCGCCATCAACGGCGTACCCGTGAAGGTCCTCATCATCGACAACCGGGCGCTCGGCATGGTCCACCAGTGGCAGAGCCTCTTCTACAACAAGCGCTACTCCTTCACCGAGCTCGCCGACAACCCCGACTTCGTCAAGCTCGCCGACGCCTACGGCTGGAAGGCCCGCCGCATCTCCAAGCCCGAGGAGGTCGACGAGGCGCTCGACGAGATGCTCGCGAGCGACGGCCCGTTCCTTCTCGACGTCATGATCCCGCGCGACCAGACCGTCTACCCCATGGTCGCCCCCGGTGCCCCCATCGACGACATCATCGGCGCGCTCGATGTGACCTTGGGAGGCGTGCGCGTGAGCGAGAAGGGCTTTGGCGCAGGCGGGCGCAGGTCCGTCGCCGTTGCCGACCCCGCCGACGACGAAGACGCAGCCACAAAGGGAGGCGAATAGCCGTGAAGCACATCCTGAGCGTCCTTGTGGAGAACAAGTCCGGCGTGCTCTCGCGCGTGACGGGCATGATCTCCCGCCGCGGGTTCAACATCGAGAGCCTGACCGTCGCCCCCACCGAGGACGAGACCCTCTCCCGCATGACGATCATCGTGGAGGCCGATGAGGTCGGCTTCGAGCAGATCACGAAGCAGCTCCACAAGCTCGTGAGCGTCTTCAAGATTTCCGACCTCACCGAGGAGGAGGCCATCGAGCGCGAGCTCGTCCTCTTCAAGGTCCAGGCCTCCCCCGACCGTAGGCACGAGATCATCGAGATCGCGAACGTCTTCCGCGCCAAGGTCGTCGACGTGGGCAAGAACACCCTCACCGTAGAGGCCACCGGCAACGAGTCCAAGCTTGACGCCATGGAGAACCTCTTCCGCGGCTACGGCATCCGCCAGCTCACCCGCACCGGCAAGATCGCGATGGGCCGCGGCCACGACGCCTAACCCCCACCCTCAATTTGGGGTCCGACCCCAAATTGCTTCCCGATAAGAGTCCCGACCCCCATCATCGCTTCAATTTGGTATCCGACCCCAAATTGAGGCCTCCCCACCCAGGCAACACCCGCCGCGACCAGCAGCGGATTTGCATAGCACGGCATCTGTAAACGGCTCAACCAAAGGAGAAACCACCCATGGCCGTTACCATCTATTACGAGAACGACTGCAAGCCCGAGGTCATCCAGAACAAGAAGATCGCCATCATCGGCTACGGCTCCCAGGGCCATGCCCACGCCCTCAACCTCATGGATTCCGGCTGCGACGTGCGCGTCGGCCTGCGCGAGGGCTCCAAGTCCGCCGACAAGGCCCGCGAGGCCGGCCTCAAGGTCGTCGACATGGACACCGCGGCCGAGGAAGCCGACGTCATCATGATCCTCACCCCCGACGAGACCCAGCCCAAGGTCTACGAGGAGCACATCAAGGACCACCTCAAGGCCGGCGACACCCTCGCCTTCGCTCACGGCTTCAACATCCACTACGGCTACATCAAGGCCCCCGAGGACGTGAACGTCATCATGTGCGCGCCCAAGGGCCCCGGCCACATCGTCCGTCGCCAGTTCACCGAGGGCTCCGGCGTGCCCGACCTCGCGTGCGTCGCGCAGGACGCCACCGGCGACGCTTGGGACATCGCGCTCGCCTACTGCTGGGGCGTCGGCGGTGCCCGCTCCGGCATCATCAAGGCGACCTTCGCCCAGGAGACCGAGGAGGACCTCTTTGGTGAGCAGGCCGTTCTCTGCGGCGGCCTCGTCGAGCTCGTCAAGGCCGGTTTCGAGACCCTGACCGACGCCGGGTACCCCGAGGAGCTCGCCTACTTCGAGTGCTACCACGAGATGAAGATGATCGTCGACCTCATGTACGAGTCCGGCATCCACTTCATGAACTACTCCATCTCCAACACCGCCGAGTACGGCGAGTACTACGCCGGCCCCAAGGTCATCAACGAGCAGTCCCGCGAGGCCATGAAGGAGATTCTGCGCCGCATCCAGAACGGCGAGTTCGCGCAGGAGTTCGTCGACGACTGCAACAACAACCACAAGTGGCTCCTCGAGCAGCGCGAGGCCATCAACAACCACCCCATCGAGACCACCGGCGAGAAGATCCGTTCCATGTTCAGCTGGATTAAGAAGTAACTGAATAAGAAGTAACTGAACTTTTTATCTAAAATCAAATTGCCCGCCCGCACAAATAATAAGCGGGCGGGCAATTTTAGATTACCTTCGTTCTTCCTTAATGACACAGACTGACCAGGTCGCTCATTTAACTCGATTTATAGGCCAAGATATGATTTCCAGAACTTAACTGACGTCATTGTAGGCTTTGCCTCTGAGTAAGCCTTTTTTAGCTCATCGTGACGACGACGAAGCTCAGCTTTGTCGGCTTGATAACGCTTCTCGAGTTCTTGGAACTTAGCCGTATCCTTATGTCGTATTGCAGCTTTTCGGTTTGGAATATCAACGGCCACAATCGTTTCCGCGCCCATGAGCTTGCCAATCGGCTCACACCAACCAACATTATCAATTACCGCAACACGACCATTTTGAGTAAAGCGTTTAAAGATTCGCTGCCCATTTCTAGAGACGGCATACGTCTCCTTCTCGTTCTTCGTGACAGGCAAATCGCGGAACAGCTTCCACGTCGTCAAGCCATCAACATCGACACCAAGCTCATTTAGCTCATCGCGTAAACAGTCAATGGGAGCCAGCTTCTCGGAATTCTTGTTAGCATCCATAAATGCCTTTTGAGCAACAGGCTGCATAATCCATTCGGGACCCTTAAGGAAGTCCTCAATACCCTGAAGCACAAGCTCCGCATTCTTGTAATTGAACTTGTTCAACTCAAGAACGAACGCACTTCTAATTTGCTTATTAAAATCAGACAATGGAGCAAAATCGCTCGTGTACTGGTCAATGAGGCAATTGCGCGTCATCTGGTAACGCTCTTGTGCGGCGTTGTAACGCATATGGAATGCCAGATGCCAGATGCAGATTCCATTCATTGTCATGAACTTCGGCTTGCAACGTAGCCCAAATTCAACATCGTCTCCGCGAACAAAAATGGGAAGAGGAAGTCCATTTTTCTCAATTTGGCTCATCGGAATAGCGCAATACCACCATGCCGCATAGTGTTGATTTTGGTCCTCGCATTTGGGCATATAGCTAGGAATATCAAACGTTTCATTGTTAACAATCTCATGAAGCACGTCCATTCGTGCAACGGGTTTAATCGAACGACACGCCCCCTCGAAATTCATAAAGCCCATCTCTTCCCAGCGGATATACGGCTCATCCATGTTCATCATGGCACCGGAGATGAAAGCCTCAGAGTATTCGTCGTTCACGATGGACAGGAGGTTAAAAGTCCTCTTGATGCTCTCCGTGGAGACAAGGACATCATCGTCCATGAGGAGAACGTGGGTGGCCTTGGGAGCCTGCTCCATCGCCTCAATCATTCCGCGCGCAAAACCACCTGCGCCACCGGCATTATCGTTAGGATGAATCTCCACGCCATCGGAGGAAAGGGCATCCACGTCGAGCGAGCGGCCGTTGTCCACCACGTGCATCTTAAAGTGCTTGGCAATGGAGTCACCGCACCCCAAGATCTGGTCCTTCACTAGCGCGATGTTCCGCGTGATGTACTCTTCCTTCTTGAAGGTAGTCGTACAAAGCGCGAGCTCGACTTCGCGGACTTGCCCCTCTTCGACGACGGCGGAATAATAGGAGTTGCGAATCTCAACGTCCCCACCCGTCTCGAGCTTAAAAGACGTAATAACGTCCTTCTCACCAGCAGCAAGATCAATGTCGAAAGATTGCCATTCGTCAGATGCCGGAATGACCAGCTCCGTATCGGGAATAGGCTCCGAATAGTAGCTAAAGGAATCGGCACGCGTTTGGACAAGCGTGCACGCACTTCCCTTAAGTTCCACATGAAGCCTATAGGCATCCGCAACAGTGTACTTACGCCACTTCTGAATCGAAAGTGCATTGAAGAACGTCATGAAGTCATGTGTTCCGGGACCCTTGAGCAGCCATTCATTGTCAGTGCTGCGGTACCAAGGCTTCGTCGAGCGACAAAGCATCATAGGGGACCCAAGAAACTGCGGCTCATCGGAAAGAAGAACATTCGTAATCTTAAAATCAATCATAAAAACTCCTATTCCGTTTAGGAATCGAAATTATCATTACTGTTCAGAGACATAAGGGTAATTAAATCACAAGCGGAATGCGAAGCAGGGTAATTCATCAAGTTACGTCATGCGTCATTCCAAAGATACTAAATAATTATCTCAACCTGAATGAGCGAGATATATCTGGTTTGAAGACTGTGCAATTCGACTTTCAGCGAGTCGGAACAGTGGAATTATGCACTAAATGCTCCGAAAGCTGTCGACGCTAGAGGCAAACAGCAAATTTGACAAGATACCTACAGGCAGACTCCAATTCAATGTGACTTTCACTGCAAAAAACCACCCGCATCTATAGCTGATAAACGACTCATCAAAAGCATATATATATATCTGGAGATAGCCATAAACTATCAAAACATTACCGTATGGAATATTTTAATTCAGCAGCCGCCTTGGCCGGACGCCACCAGGCCTCGTTGTCGCGGTACCACTCGATGGTCTTCTTGAGGCCTTCCTCGAAATCGTTGTGGGTCGGCCTCCAGCTCAACTCGCGACGCAGCTTCGTGGAGTCGATTGCGTAGCGGCGGTCGTGCCCCGGGCGGTCGCGGACCCAGTCGAAGTCGTCGGGGTCCTTCCCCATCATCTCGAGAATCATGCGCAGGACGGTGATGTTGTTCTTCTCGCCGTCGGCGCCGATGAGGTAGGTCTCGCCCATGCGACCGCAGGTGAGAATCGTCCACACGGCTGAGGAGTGGTCCTCGGTGTGGATCCAGTCGCGGACGTTCTCGCCCGTGCCGTAGAGCTTGGGGCGCACGCCGTCGATGACGTTCGTGATCTGGCGCGGGATGAACTTCTCCACGTGCTGGTAGGGGCCGTAGTTGTTCGAGCAGTTGGAGATGGTCGTGCGCAGGCCGTAGGTGCGAGTCCAGGCGCGCACGAGCATGTCGGAGCTCGCCTTGGTCGAGCTGTACGGCGAGGACGGGCGGTACGGCGTCTCCTCGGTGAAGCGCGCGGGGTCGTCCAGGGACAGGTCGCCGTAGACCTCGTCGGTGCTCACGTGGTGGTAGCGGATCCCATATTTGCGAACGGCCTCAAGCAGGCGGAAGGTGCCCTCCACGTTCGTGCGGAGGAACGGCTCGGAGTCGGCGATGGAGTTGTCGTTGTGGGACTCCGCAGCGTAGTGCACGATGGCGTCGTGGCCGGGGACGATGCGGTCCAGGAGCCCGGCGTCGCAGATGTCGCCCACGACGAGCTCGACCCTGTCCTCGGGCAGGCCCGCGATGTTCTGGGGGTTGCCGGCGTAGGTCAGCTTGTCGAGGACCGTGACGTGCACGTCGGGGTGGTTCCTCACCACGTAGTGCACGAAGTTGGACCCGATGAAGCCGCAGCCGCCGGTAACGATGATATTGTGAGGAAGAAAGTTGTCAGCACTATTAATCATGCTTGATATTTTCTTGTGCTCGGGAGAAAAATCAGTGCAAGCCAACGCCGCGCTTCACCGAAAACCGCAGCGTTACTCGCTTCAATTCGTCATACTCTTGAGAAAAACCTAACTTGCAACAAACACCGTGGAGAACATACCCTATTAAATGTAAAAGCAAAGTAGACTCCGAATAACATCCGAGAGCAGCACAAGAAGCCTGAACTATTCCCAAATTCGCCAATCGCCCTTCCGCAAGAAGTACCCCGAATAGGAATCAGTATTTACTTATTAAATCGTCCATCGATTTATCCTCGCAGTTATTTCAGTCGATTCCTAAGAAACCGAGTCTCGCTAGACACCATCTTCTCGACTTGATTAAAAGTCTTTACTCTAGTTTTGAAGATGCGCTTAAATCTACCTATTTCGCAAAGCCACCAATTATTCCTCAAGCAATTTCTTCATTGCCTCACTGGTATTTTCCGACTCAAGTCCATCATGATTTACATGCTCAAAGTGGGTGTGGATATCTTTCGGGAGCTCGAAAATGTCTCCGTAACTGCTCCAAAGGAAAACAGAAGGGTTCGCAGGGGCGTCAAGCATCACCCCTTCAAACTTCATCCTCTGAAACGGAGCTAAATCTCCAATAGAGTAAGACCATTGGCGCTGGGTGTCATCATCCATATTATCAATCGACCAAATTATCGCCTTTGCATCCCCTTGATCGCAGATGATGCCTTCACTACGAGAGGCGGCGAGGTAGCGATCATAGTAACTTTGTATCAAATTAGATTTATTTCCTGAATAATATGGGTGCTCTTGCCAGAATGACAATTTACTATCATTATTCATCTCATCGACCATCTCACGACGCAACTCTTGTTGTCGTTGTGCTTTAGCAACATCAGTTGAAGATGCCCAGTCATAGATAAACAAATCTAGAAAACAAGGGATTTGGTCATCGGCATACCAAAAGCGAACCTGACGGCAATGAACGTACCTGTCGTAGACAAGCGTGATTTTATATCTACGTTCCCCTTCAACAACCTTAGCGAGTCGACTAAGGTCGTCCCTCATGATTCCTAAGTCGGTATCGTCATCCCAGGGCACAAATCCACCATGCCGTACAGCACCAATAAGAGTGCCGAAATTAATCCAATAGCAGATATTGTTTGCTTGACACAGTGCATCAAACTCGCTGAGAAGCTTTGCACAGCCCAGCTGTAGCAATCTTATGCCACCGGCGGCTACGGGAAGCGAGCGAAAAAAACGCTTCTTGGCGTCCTCGATTGACTCATCGCTCCTTCGGTAGTTCTCCCATGCAAACATCTTCATATGAGCATCGTGAGCATCAAGATCACAGCTAATAGAGCGGAGACTCGAGTCGAGAAGCCCATGCTTGTAGTTAAGATTCATATTGATGCCATTGTCCGCCTGTTCAACTCGTCGGAAAATCTCATCAAGCTTTACTTTGATATTGTCGATTTCAACATGAGTCTCATGATGCATATCAGAAAGTTCTCGATGCATCGCATGAAGAGAACGCGAAGATCCAGGGAGAAATTGCTTAATCTTGGTAACTATAGACATTTTGGCTCTTGAAGCCTCCTAAAGGTCCGTCAAACGGTATAAACGAATGTCATCCCTTTGATATACCAATTCAAATCCGGGCGTATTGGAATTTATCGATTGAATGCCGGTCCAAAACTCAGGCTTATAACTCCAATAGAATGTACTAATTGGAGAGGGAGATCGGCCAGAATCAAGCTGTACTACGTATTTGATGTTCTTTTCTTTCAGAGCTTTTCTAACTTCGGGATTAGTAACATATGAATCAACGTGCAACCTGAGCAGTTCATACGGTTCATCAGGAGATTGTTCAAGACACGAACGATAAAGCGTCTTTATGTCACAAAGACCGTAAAGGAAAGCGCTGCCGTCGAGGGCATTGTTCAAAACAACGGAATCGTCATCGCCAATAATCTCCTTGATTTCGAAACCTGCGCTAACCTCGGCTTTATCAAGCATGACATCCTCTTCTGAGCCATCCATAAGGGGGTTAGCCTCAAGATCGTTCAAACTCGTTAGAGACCTGCGGACGAAACTAAAGGACGATTCGAACGTAGGACCACCTGCAACAACAAAAGTTGGACCAAAAATTAACGCCCCAAAGACGAGGAGGACAAATGTCGTAACCGCGCGAATCGAGACAACGCTATCAGCTTTACAAACAACAAAGTTTCGGCAAG
>ERZ808246.155-NODE-155-length-58096-cov-4.998742_pt1 | contig 58096 bp, 39 predicted proteins | sample MGYA00521083_ERZ808246 | MGnify/ENA primary metagenome ERZ808246 (study PRJEB31516, sample SAMN03275577) | gut metagenome | biome: mammalia-associated habitat; material: feces | host: Papio cynocephalus | place: Kenya | collected 2012-07-07 ... | reverse complement strand
GCGGGAGTCACGGCCGCCGAAGCCGCCACGGCCACCGCGGTCGCCGCCGCGGCCGCCGAAACCGCCGCGCGGGCCGCGGTCGTCACGGCCGCCACGGTCGCCGCCGCGCCCGCCGAAGCCGCCGCGCGGGCCGCGGTCGTCGCGGTCGAGGCCCATCTCGGTCAGCGGGGCGATGATCTTGTCAAGAGCAGCCAGGAGCTCGGAGATCTCCTCGTCGGAAAGGGTGGGGACGAGCTTGACGCCGTCGCGACCGGTCTTCTGGGCAGCCTCGACAGCACCCTCGGCGGCGAAGACGACAACCTTGCGCATGTCCTCTTCCTCGGGCTCGATGCGGCCCACGAGGTCGTTCTTCTCGGCCTCGATCATCATGGAGTTGAGCTCGCGCAGGCGCATGCCCAGGAGGTCGGCCATCTCGGCCTGCTCCATCTTGGGCTTGAGCTCGAGGAGCTTGAGGGCGCGCACGAGGTTGCTCACGCGCTCGTTCTTCTCGGCCTGCTCCTCCTTGACCATGTCCTTGCGGTTGCGCAGGAGGCGCGCGGCGCGGTTCACCTTGTCGAAGAGCTCGGCGTCGAGGTCGACGGCCTTCTCCTCCGCCTCGTCGTCCTCGTCCTCATCCTCATCTTCGTCGATCTCGTCCTCGATGACGTCCTCATCGAGCTCCTCGTCCTCGGCAGCCTCGGCCAGGACCTCCTCGTTCTCGTCCATGATCTCTTCGTTCTCGGTGTACTCAGACATGCGTCTCCTTCTGCGCCCTCAGGCGATTCTCTTAGGCCGCTACCATGCGGCATCACAAGCATTACAGTTTAGTTTCGGTCCCGTCGATGCAGCTAGACAAAGTACGCGCACACAGGAAAGCCACGTCAGTCCTCGCCGCCGGCGCGATTCCCTTGTCGGAACCCCCTTGCCCCCCTGCAGCCCGTCTGCGTTCCCTTTGCAAAATGAGACATAAATCGGCCCCAAGATGTCTCATTTTGCAGAAGAGCCGAGAGATGCGGGGGGGGTGCAGGCAGAGGTGCGCGCCGCAAAGGGCGCGATCGCTTGGCGCCAATTCTTTAGCGGCGGAGCACGTGCCTTAGGGCGGCGGCGAGGCGCCCCTGGTCGATCGGCTTGGAGAGGTGCAGGTCCATCCCGCTCGCGAGCGAGCGCTTGACGTCCTCGTCGAAGGCGTTCGCGCTCACGGCGATGATGGGCACCGTCGCCGCGTCGGGCCGCGGGAGCGCCCTGATCCCGCGCGCGGCGTCGAGGCCGTTCATGCGCGGCATCATCACATCGAGAATAACGACCTGGTAGAAGCCCGGTTCAGACGCCTCGAACGCGTCGAGCGCGGCGCGGCCGTCCGCCACGCCCTCGACCTTGCAGCCCAGGTCCTCCAGGAGCACCTGCATGATCTCCATGTTGAGCCCGTTGTCCTCGGCCACGAGCACGCGCACGCCGCCGAGGCTCGCCGCGCCGCCCTTCGGCCCCGACGCCGCCGGACCGCTTTCGGCCACCGTCGGCGCAGAAGCCGATGTCGCCGTCGGAGCCCCCGCACCTCCCGTCGCGGGCTCCGCCTCCGCCGCCACGGGCAACCGCAGCGTGAACGAGAACGTGCTGCCCCGCCCGAGCTCGCTCTCGAGCGCGATGTCGCCGCCCATGAGCTGGACCATGCGCTTGGAGATGGCGAGCCCGAGCCCCGTGCCCTGCTGGCGCGACATCGTGTTGTCCACCTGCTCGAACATGCCGAAGATCTTCTCTTTGTCCTCGTCGCCCACGCCGATGCCGTGGTCCTGCACCGCGAAGAAGACCTCGGGCGCGCCGACCTTCCGGGCGCGCTCGCGCACCGTGAGCCTGACCTCGCCCCCCTCGCCGGAGTACTTGTTCGCGTTGGTCAGCAGGTTCACGAGCACCTGGCTCAGGCGCAGCGAGTCGCCCATGAAGCGCCCGTGCGTAAGGTCGAGCTCCACGTCGAGCCGCTGGCCCTTCTCGGCGAATCGCGCGTCCACGATGGGGTGGAGGGACTCCACGAGCTCCCGCATGTCGAAGGGGCTCGAGCCCACGGTCATCTTGCCGCTCTCGATCTTTGACATGTCGAGGATGTCGTTCACGAGGCCGAGCAGGTAGTAAGAAGACTCGTTCACCTTGCGCAGGCACTCCAGGCGGCGCTCCTCGCTCTGCCCGTCCTTGAGCGCGATCTGCGTCATGCCGATGATGCCGTTCATGGGCGTGCGGATCTCGTGGCTCATGCGCGCGAGGAAGTCGGACTTGGCGCGGGCAGACTGGTCGAGCGTCTCCTGGTTGATGCGGTTCTGGATGATCGCGCACACGTCGCTGAGGGCGCTCATCCGCCCCTCGTCGCCCATGACCGAGCTCGAGACGCCCAGAAGGAAGATGGAGCCCACGTACGAGCCGCCGTTCGCCATGGCGTAGACGACGCCGTCGGAGGCGATGGAGCCCTCGTCGGCCGCGCGGGCGATGAGCGTCGCGAGGAAGGCCTGCGAGACGGGGCGCATCGCGGAGCGCGAGGCGACGCGGCGCAGCTCGTCCACCTGCTCCTGTGTGAGGCGCAGGACGAAGTTCTGCGGGTCCGCGCCCGCGATGGGCTTCCACAGGTAGCGGATGCCCACGCTGCGGTAGTCCTCCGTGAACGACGTCACGATGAGGTTCGTGAGGCCGAGCTTCTCGGAAAGGCGCACCGAGAGGAGGTCGAGCGCCGCGTGGAACGAGAAGCGGCGGTCGAGCAGGTTGAGCGCGAGGGACGAGAGGCTCACCTGGCTCGCGTAGCCGCTGGAGACGATCTCGCCGAACGGGGCCGGCTCGGGCTTGCGACCGCCCAGGCTCTCGTAGGAAACGGCGTCCGTCTCGCGCCGGCGCGCCTCCGCCATGGCGACGCGCGCCTCGTAGACGAGCGAGTCGACCGTGGAGCCCGCGTCGGCGGAGGACATCCCCGCGTAGAGCCGTAGCAGGAGGGCCTCCTTGCGCACGAGCGAGCCGAAGCGCTCGGCGAGGGACGCGAGCCGCCAGGCGGTCTCCTCCTCCGAGACGCCGGGCGCCCAGATGAGGAAGTCGTCGGCGCCGGCCCTCGCGATGATGCCGGGGTCCTTCTTGCCCTCCTTGAAGAGCTCGAGCATGCCGCGGGCAAGCTCGTCGAGAAGCACGTCGCCGAAGGTGATGCCGTAGTCGCTCACGATGCGCCCGAAGCCGCGGATGTTCACGGCCGCGAGCGTTCCCTCGAGCTCCTGCGAGAGGCTCTGCGAGATGAGGTCGCGGGCGGGGCGCAGCCGGAGCAGCATCGTGACGGGGTCGCGCATCTGGCGCGATTCCTGCTCGAGGTCGCGGCGCTTGGCGGCGTCGATGTCGCGCACGAAGCCGGCGATGCGGCGGGGCGAGCCGTCGTCGTCGGGCAGGACGTTGGCGCAGACCTCGTACCAGCGGCCGCCGGGGCAGCCGCTCAGGTTCAGGCGCACCTGGATCTGGAGGCCCTGCTGGTCGCCGTTGAGGAAATCGGCGATGCGGCGGCGGTCGCCAGGGGCGAAGAGCTTCCCCAGGAGCTCGCCCGTCCAGCGCTCGCGCGGCCACACGCCGTCGTAGCCGCGGCTGTTCACGACCTCGAAGGATTGGTCTGCCGCCCGATAGGTGAAGAACGCGTCGCTCGAGCTCTCGATGGCGAGGCGGTAGCGCTCCTTCTCGTCCCTGAGCTGTGAGGCGGTGGCGAGCTCGTTCTCGGTCAGGCTCAGGACGACGTCGTGGAGCTCGTCGACCTCGGCGATCGCGGACGGGCGGTACGCGCGCAGGCCCTCGATGCCGCCGCGGACGCTCTCCATGAGCTCCCCCACCGGCCGGGCCACGGCGCGCGTGGCGACGACGAGGATGCCCACGCCCATGAGCGCACAGGCTAGGATCACGAAGATGATCGTCTGGTAGACCTGGTTGCCCAGGCCAAAGACCGAGCTCGCCGGGACGAAGCCCACGACCGCCCAGTCCGTCCCCTCGTAGGGCACGCGGCTACCGTAGAGCTTGACGTCGCTCACGAGCGCGTACACGTCCTGGTTGCCCACGTGCGCGCCGTCGACGTGCCACAGGCTCTCCTGGCCGGACGACGAGAGCGAGAAGGACCCGTTCGCCGCCGCGACGTCGTAGAGCAGGCCCGTGCCGCACACATCGCGGTACTCCCCGTCCTCGCCGCGCACGGCCAGGGCAAAGCCCGCGTTCTGGTCGCGGTCGAGCGCGCTCACGCTGAAGTACGAGCTCTCCAAATACGAGGTGGAGAGCTCGATCCCCAGGACGCCGTACACCTCACCGTCCACCGAGAGCGGCAGCGAGTAGGTGAGCATCTCTTGGTTGTCGGCCGTGTCGTCCTCGAGAACGAACGGTTTGCTCGACCAGTACCCCAGGCTCCTCGCGTCCACGTTGGGGTGCCCGATCGCCGCGAGGTAGGGCTCGTAGAAGTAGTCATCGCAGTCCCGCTCGCCGTACGCCTCGAAGCTGAACGAGGGCGCCCACGCCGTGTCCATCGTGATACCGGAGTCGTGGGCCAGGGACTTGGGGCCGCGCTCGACGAGCAGGTCGGAGTTCGTGTCGGTCTTCGTCGTGGGGTCGGAGTCGCGCAGGAAGAAGCCCTCGTGCGAGCTCGCCCCGCTCGTGGGGGCGCCGCTGGAGAGCACGAGGAAGACGCCGCAGGAGCTGTCTTGCCGCAGGTACTCGAGCAGGTCGCCGAAGACCGCCTGGGAGTACCTCTGCTGCAGCTCCCGGCTGCCGAGGAACTCCTGCATGCTCGCGCCCTCGCGGGCGAGCAGGTCCTCGAGCGCACGGTCGAGGTACTCGGACTCGTCGCCCACGCGCGACCACTGGTCGACCATGGCCCCGTCGAGCGTGACGGCCGCGTTCTCGACGACGCGCGAGTCGATGTCGACGGCGTTGCTCTCCATGGTCTCGCGCACGCCCGAGAGGAGCAGGGTCACGAACGGGAGGACCCCCAGGAGCACGACGACGAGGAGAAGCGGCCACAGCAGCTTCTTTGTGAGGGTCGTCTTTTTCTTGCTCCCGGGGGCCGCCACGGTCTTCTGGCCTTTCGTCCGCTAAGAGGGGTTCGCGGCCGAGTCGAGTGCCGCCGTGAACTCGTCGTACCAGGCGTCGAAGGCCGCGTCGCTCACGTAGGGCGCGACGGCGTCGTCGTGTGACGCGCCGCCCGCGATGGCCTCCTGGACGGCCTTGCGATCGGCCACGGCCTTGTCCTTGAGGTCGGTGTCGAGCACCTTGCGGGCCGCATAGCCCTCGGGGAACGTCTCGGAGGCGTAGTAGGTCTGGGAGTCGCCCTTCTCGAGGACGCTCTCGAGGCAGTCGTGGGCCTTGGGCGCGATCTGGAGGCCGTCCTTCTGGATGACCTCGTCGAGCGCCTGGATGGAGTTCGCGTCCTTGCGCACCGGGAGGTAGGCGGAGTCGGCGACGAAGCGCAGGTTGTTCTCCTTCTGCGTGAACCACTTGAGGAACTCGACGGAGGCGTACTCGTGGGCGTCGTCGGACTTGGTCACGGCCATGCCGGCGCCCTGCTGGATCTGGACGTCCTCGCCGCCCTCCATGACGGGAGCGGGCAGGACCAGGTAGTCGATGGGCCTGGACGAGTCGTCGCCCACGACCTGGTCGGGGAAGTACATCGAGGAGGCGGTCGAGCCCGTGTATGCCAGGATCTCGCCCGTCTTCACGTCGTCGGAGCGGAACTTGCCGGCGCTGGAGTAGTAGCCGTTCACGTAGGGGACGTAGTAGCAGTCCCACAGGCGCTTGACCTGGTCCTTGGGCACGTTGACGGTCGCCTTGCCGCCCTTGACCTCAAAGACGTCGGTGCCCATCTGCTTGAGGCCCAAGACGAAGTAGTTCGACATGGAGTCGCGGCCGTAGAAGGCGCGGCCGTCGTTGGGCACGTCGGGCGTCTGGGCGTCGGTCCACTCGTAGTAGCGCTTGGCCACGCGGGCGATGCCCTCCTCGGTGGCGAGCTCGTCGGTCGTGGTGCCCGTGGCCTCGGCGAACGCCTCCCAATCGGTCTTGTTCACCATCATGACCTCGGTCGACTTGGCGACCGGGAAGAGGTACAGGCCGTCATCCCCGTTCAGACGGCCCTCCTGGAGGTAGGAGTCGACGTAGGCCGAGAGGTCGTCCGCGGTGAGGTACTGGGAGAGGTCGGCGAGCTTGCCCTCCTGCTGGATGGAGTAGGCCGTGTCGGCGTAGCTCGAGAAGACGTCGGGCAGGTCCTGGGAGCCCACCTCGCCGGCGGCCGAGGCCGTGACCGCCTTCTCGAGGTCCGAGATGGAGCCTTGGCTGTAGCCCTCGACGTAGATGCCCTTCTCCTTGCCCTCGGTGGCGTTGAACTCGCTCACGAGCTCGTCGAAGGACGCCTGCTGAGCGCCGTTGTAGTAGTGCCACACCGTGATGGTCACGGGGTTGTTCGGGTCGAGCTTCGCGGTCTTCGCGGCGGCCTGCTGCTGGCCGGCGGAGCCGCAGCCGGCGAGCGTCGCCGCGCCCAGGGCGAGCGCGCAGGCCGCCCGGGCGACTTTGCGGGCGGTCGCGGCGAGGCGCGAGGAGAAGGTCTTCTTTGCGTTCATGTACGGTCCCCCATGGCCGCTCGGGCGCGGCCGGTCGATGCATGCGTAAGGCTTGATTATCCCACTCGCGCGGCGAAACTTGCACGGGGACGGACAAAAAACGAAAGTGAAGCCTTCATCTGCAAAGAAGGGCAAATTGCAGTCTTCACCTTGGCTTTATTTGCCAAAAAGCCCGATGTGAAGGCTGCACTTTCATTCTGTAGCCTTCACATTCGACGGCAACATCTGTTGTTGAGAGGCGCGGCGGCCGGCGCGCGCCGCCGAGCCGCGTCACTCGGCGCGCCAGGAGCCCACGGGCGCGTAGTCGAGCGGGAGCTCGGCCACCGGGTGCTCCATGGTCCGCGCGAGGTCGCGCAACGCGGGCGCGATCTCGGGCGAGAGGTCGAGGTACCAGTCGAGCGTCTCCAGCACGTAGCGGCGCTTGAAGTCCTCGGGCGCGAGCACGGCGCAGCGCAGGTTGTGGAGGCGGTCGGCGGCCTTGACCACGCGCGCCACGTCGTTCGCCTTCACGCCCGCCACGTAGTCGGCCATGGCGTAGCCGGGCTCCTTGGTGAGCGCGCGCACGGCCTCGAGGACCGTAGGCCCCCCGAGCGCGCTGATCTCGTCCTCCGTGGCCTCCGTGTCCTCCAGGAGGTCGTGGAAGAAGGCGGCGATCACGTGGTCCTCGCCGTAGCCCCAGCGGTTCACGATGTCCGCCACGGCCACGGGGTGCACGATGTAGGGCATCCCGCCCATGCGCACCTGGCCCGCGTGCATGCGCGCCGCGTACTCGAGCGCGGCCGCGTAGCGCTTGCTCTGGGCGATCTCCCCCGGGGTCCTCTTGGCCATCAGTCCTCCAGCCTCTTGTAGGTCCTGAGCAGGTACGCGGCGCGGGTCCTCGCGCGGGCAGGGTCGCGCAGCGACAGCGACAGGAAGTCGGCGACCTCCTCCTCGTCCATGCCGCGGCGGCAGACCTCGGCGTGGCACAGGTAGCGCAGGCCCGAGGAAGAGGAGACGATGTCCAGGTCGGTGGCGGCAAGCGAGTTCCTCGCCATCCTCAGCGCCATCAGCGAGTTCGCCGAGAGGAGCTTGGAGAGGCCGCCGACCGTGGTCACGCCGAGCCACTCGAGCTGCGCCACGTAGGCGGCGGGGTCGCACTCCTCGATCTGGACGCCGCACTCCTGCGCCAGGCGGTCGAGGAAGGCGCGCATGGGCTTGTTGTGGCGCACGTACTCGCCCAGGGAGACGGCATCGATGGGGACGTCGTCGGCCGTGTCCTCGATGATGCCCGTGCGGACCGACTCGGTATAGCCCTCCATGAGGTCGCGCACGCGCACGAACTCGTCGTCGGCCAGCTCGAGCAGGGCCGATATCCTCGCGAAGCCGCGCCTGACCGGGCGGGGCACGCCGAACTCCGACTTGTAGCCCAGGTCGTGCTCGATGTCGCTCCACACGTGCTGCAGGCACGTGCGCACCTGGATCTCGAAGCGCCAGCGGCAGAGCTCGGCGGGGTACTCGTTGCTCGGCGGGAGGCTGCAGATGTAGTGCAGCGAGAGGTAGCCGAAGGACGCGGCGTCGATGAGCTCGCGCTTGTCGGACGAGTACTCGCGGTCGATGACGAAGCGCTGCTCGATGAGCCGGCCCACGCGGTCCACGTCGTCGCTGAAGTAGCAGATCACGCGGGCGCCCAGGAGGTCCATGAGGTCGGAGAGCTGGTTGTACCAGCCCTCGGCGCGCACGAGCTTGCCCGCGAGGCTCTTCTCGCTCTTCACGCGGTGCTGCGTCGAGAGCGTGCGGACGCCGCTCTCGGCCACGATGTCGTCGAGCATCCTGCCCACGATCTCGCCCATGCGGCAGAAGTCGCCGCGGTTCTTGCGGTACTCCTCGAGGATGATGCGGTTCTTCAGGTCCAAGGTGTCCCCTTCTATCTGTCCGTCCCCTCGACCGGCGAGGCTTCGGGCGCCTGCCCGGCAAAGAAGGTCAAGGTCAGGATGTTCGTCCCGTCCACGCGGGCGTATGCCATCGAGCGGGAAAGGCGCCGCAGCATGTGGATGCCGAGGCCGCCGATGGGCCGCTCCCGCGCGTCGAGCGAGAGGTCGGGCTCGGGCGCCGCCGTAGGGTCGAAGGCGTCGCCGTCGTCCGCGAGCTCGACCACGAGGTCGGCCCCCTTGCGCAAGACGCTCGCCACGGCGCGGGTCGCGTGCGCGTAGGCGCAGACGTTCGAGTACGCCTCGTCCACGGCGACCTGCACGCGGGCCGCTGTGCGCCCGTCGGCCCCGAGCCTCGGCAGACGCTCCGAGAAGAACTCGTGCACGAGCTCGAGGGAGGCGCGGTCGGCCTGGGTGACGATGCGGTCGCGCGAGCGCAGGGCGTAGACGTCCACGGCGAGCATCGTCACGTCGTCGGACCGCTCGGCGCCCGCGGCGAAGCCGGCGACCGAGGCGGCCACGGCCTCGCACGTGCTCCTAGGCCCCTCGCCCGCCGCGGCGTCCAGGGCGGCGACCAGGCGTTTCTCGCCGTACATGGCCTCGTGGGGGTCGCAGGCCTCGGTCACGCCGTCGGTATAGAGGAAGAGCTTGTCGCCCGGCCCCAGGGTGAGCCGGCCCTTGCGGTAGCGCGTGCCCTCCATACCGGCGAGGAAGAGGCTCGGGCGAACGGCGCGCAGGTACTCGTAGCGCCCGCCCGCGCGGCGCACGAGCGGCGGGTTGTGGCCGGCGTTCGCGTACGCGAGGTCGCCGGTCGCGAGGTCGAGCTTGGCCAGCCACGCCGTGACGAACATGCCCGAGTCGTTCTGCTCGCAGAGGCGCCCGTTCGCCGCGGCCAGGGCCTCGTCCACGTCCATGCCGCTCTCCATGAGGGCGCGGAGCTCGGTCTTGGCCCGCATCATGAAGAGCGCGGCCGGGACGCCCTTGCCCGAGACGTCGGCCACCTCGAAGACGAGCGTGTGGCCGTCGAGCATGAAGAAGTCGTAGAAGTCCCCGCCCACCTCGCGCGCCGGGTCCATGCGGGCATAGAGGTCGAAGTCGCCGCGGTCGGGGTACGGCGGGAAGACCGACGGCAGCGCCGCGCGCTGGATCTGCCGCGCGAGCGCGAGGTCGGCGTCCATGCGGCGCTCGGCGTCCTCGATGTAGCCGCGCAGGGCCGCCACCGTGGCGTTCACGTCGTCCGAGAGCGCCGAGAACTCCTGGTGCGTGCGCACGTCTATCTGCGTGTCGAGGTCACCGGCCGTGATGGCGGCGAGGCCTTTCTCGACGGTCTTTATGTTGTCGACCACGCGCCGGCGCAGCAGCTGGAAGAGGATGACGAAGAGCGCCGTGTAGACGAGCACCTCCATGAAGACCATGAGGTAGAGCAGCGCGTCCGAGAAGTAATCGGCCTCCCCCACCGAGACGTAGGCAATCACGGAGTAAACCCCCAGGTCGCGCATCATGGCGTAGCGGCGCCCGCCGAAGGCCGTGAGCTCGACGAGCCCGCCGCCCTGCAGCCGCGCGAGCTCGTCCCCGTCCACGCCCACGTCCCCGAGCGTCGAGCCGCGGCCCTGCGCCGAGGCGACCCTACCGGTGCCCGGGTCATAGACCACGGCCGCGCCCGAGCGCTCCACGTGCCAGGTATAGTCGCCCTCCGTGAGCCCCGACCAGCCGAAGGTCCCGACGTTCGCCTCGATGTCGTCGAGGCTCGTCTGGAGCTGGCCGCCCGTCTCGTCGGCCGCGAGGAGCTGCGTGACGCGCACGGTGAAGGCCGAGGTGCCCAGGAACCCTGCGAGGATGACCGCCAGCACGCGCGAGCCGAGGTCGCGGATGAGGTAGGGCGGCCGCGCCCTCAGCGCCTCGCGGTACAGGTAGCCCTGGCCCAGGAGCGCCGCCCCGCAGGCGATGCCGTTCAGCGCGATCATGGTAAGCGAGCAGGCCCGCACGTACTCGAAGGCGGCCGCGAGGTCACCCATGTTCGTGAGGAGGACGAGGAGCATGTGGAGCACCTCGGTCGTCACGCCGATGCCCAGGCCGTAGACGAAGAGGGGCCTCCTGTCGCCAAAGAACAGCTTGCGGAAGGCCGCGGCGGCGAGTCCGGCGGCGAGGGTCGCGAGCGAGCACGCGACGCGCGTGGTCATGCCGCCGCCCCACCAGACGCACATCCAGCGCTCGGCCGCGCCGACGATGCCGGCGACGATGCCCGCCGGCGCGCCGAAGGCGAGGCCCGCGACGAGGGGCGCCGCATCGCGCACGTTCACGACGCCGCCGTCCACCACGGGCACGCCCGTCTCGGTCGCGAAGACCGCCGCCGCGCCAAAGAGCAGGCCGATGACGAGCTGCCGCGCCCATTCGGGCATGCCGCGCCCGAGCCCGCGCTTCTCGGCGAGGGTGAGCGCGCCGGTGAGCAGCGCGGGCAGTGCCGTCTGTATGGCGAGCATGAGGGTCATGAGGCCTCCCCGTCGGACATCCGGCGGCTACTCGATGACGAGGAAGTCCATGAAACCGGTGATGTCGAAGATCTCCATCACGGCGTCGTTCACGTGGACGAGGCGCATGGAGCCCTGCGTGTTCATCGCCTTCTGCGCGCGGAGGATGAGGCGCAGGCCGGACGACGCGATGAACTCGAGCCCGGCGAGGTCGAAGGTGAGGTCCTTGGCGTCGGGCAGCACCTCGTCGAGAACCGCCTCGAGCTCGGGCGCGGAAACGGTGTCGAGCCTGCCGGACAGGGCGAGGCAGACGCCCGCGCCGTCGATCTTCTTGGAGATGCTCAGTGCCATGGTCTTCTTCCTTCCCCGGGTCGCCCGGAAGGGCGCGTTTGCCAGGGCTCAACTGTACACCTCCCGCCGGACATAAATGTGCCCCCGGCGACGTCCGCTCTCGGCCCCGGCCCGTTCCGCGAAAGTGAAGTCTTCCCTTTCAAAAACCAAAGAAATGCAGCCTGCACATTGGCCCTTTTTGGCAAAAAGGCACGTTGTGCAGGCTGCACATTCATTGTGAAGACTTCACTTTGCGGCAGGCGCGGCAACGGGGCCACCGGCGCGAACGCGAAGAACCCCCTACTGCCGATAGTGCGCAAAGAAGTCCGCGAGGTCCTCCATCGACTCCTTGAGCACCTCCATGCGCGGCAGGTAGACGATGCGGAAGTGGTCGGGCTCGCCCCAGTTGAAGCCGCCGCCGCGCGTGATGAGGATCTTCTTCTCGTGCAGCAGGTCGAGCGCGAACTGCTCGTCGTCGGTGATGTTGAACTTCTTCACGTCCATCTTGGGGAAGATGTAGAACGCCGCCTTGGGCTTGACGGCCGTGATGCCGTCGATGGCGTTCAAGGCCTCGTAAACGTAGTTGCGCTGCTCGTAGACGCGACCGCCGGGGCGGATGTACTCGTTCACGCTTTGATACCCGCCCAGGGCGGTCTGCACGATGGACTGCGCCGGGACGTTCGAGCACAGGCGCATGTTCGACAGCATGTTCACGCCCAGGATGAAGTCGCGCATGCAACGCAGGTTGCCCGAGAGCACCATCCAGCCCACGCGGTAGCCGCAGATCATGTGCGACTTCGAGAGGCCCGAGTAGGTGACGCAGGGCAGGTCGGGCGCGAGCGAGGCGATGGAGATGTGCTGATAGCCGTCCATGATGAGGCGGTCGTAGATCTCGTCGGCAAAGATCATGAGCTGGTGCTTGCGGGCGATCTCGACGATGCCCTCGAGGATCTCGCGGGAGTAGACGGCGCCCGTGGGGTTGTTCGGGTTGATGACCACGATCGCCTTCGTGCGGCTCGTGACCTTGGACTCCATGTCGGCGAGGTCGGGGTTCCACTCGTTCTGCTCGTCGCAGACGTAGTGCACGGCGTTGCCGCCGGCGAGGGTCACGCACGCGGTCCACAGCGGGTAGTCCGGCGCCGGCACCAGGACCTCGTCGCCGTCGTCGATGAGCGCGTGCATGGAGAGCTGGATGAGCTCCGAGACGCCGTTGCCCGTGTAGATGTGCTTCATGTCCACGTTGGGGATGTTGCGCAGCTGGGCGTACTGCATGATGGCCTTGCGCGCGGCGAAGAGGCCGCGGGAGTCGGAGTAGCCCTCGCAGTCGGCGAGCTGCTGGCGCATGTCGAGGACGACCTCGTCGGGGGCGCGGAAGCCGAAGGGCGCGGGGTTGCCGATGTTGAGCTTCAGGATGCGCTCGCCGTTCTCCTCCATGCGGGCGGCCTCGTCGACCACCGGGCCGCGGACGTCGTAGAGCACGTTGTCGAGCTTGCTAGACTTCTTGAACTCTCGCATGGGGTTGCTCCCTTGGTAGAGGTTGTGATCGGATTCGGAAGAAGTGCTTTGGCGCTGGGAGGCGGTGGGTTGGGACGCGAGTTCAGACGCGGGTCTGTTCGCGGGTTCGGACGATGCGCCCGCGGTCCCGCCGAGCCACGCGGCGTCGACGCCCAGGAGCTCGGCAAGAAGCTCGAGCGCCTCGGGCCGCGGCTCGACCTTCCCGCTCACATATTGGCTGACCTGGGATTTTCCGAGTTTCGCGCCCTTCTCGGCAGCAAGCCGCACGAGGTCGACCTGCTTCAACCCGGCCCGGGACATGGCGTCCTTCAAGCGGTTCTGAAACGTCGAGCCTGGCATTCGGCCTCCCTCATAAGTTCAATTTCTCTCTTCGAGTTCAATTCCATGGGCCGTCGCGGCGCCTTGCAAATTGAACTTTGCTCACTATAGCACGCGTAAATTGAACTTTCACGACGTTTTGCCCCTGTCCTGCGGTTGTGCCACACTTGCCGCTGGCAGGCACGGCGCCTGCACACTTTGTCATTCATCAAGGAGCGTCCCATGTTCAACGTCGTCCTCTACGAGCCCGAGATCCCGTCCAATACCGGCAACATCGGGCGCACCTGCGTGGTCACGGGCTCGCGCCTCCACCTCATCGGGCCCCTGGGGTTCTCGCTCGACGAGCACATGCTCAAGCGCGCGGGGCTCGGCTACTGGCACAGCCTCGATGTGGCGGTCTACGACGGCTGGGACGACTTCCTCGCAAAGAACGGCCTGGCAGAAGGCGACCAGCGGCTGCACCTGCTCACCAAGAAAGCCCGGCGCACCTACACCGAGGCCCACTACGCCGACGGAGACTTCCTCGTCTTTGGCAAGGAATCGTCCGGAATCCCCGAGGAGCTCCTTGCCCGCATGCCCGAACGCTGCGAGCGCATCCCCATGCTGCCCGACGCCGCGTCGATCGAGGACGCCGACGAGTGGAAGGCCCCCGCGAAGCCGGTCGAGCACGCTGTTTTGCGCCCCGACGTCTGCGGGAACTTCGTCAACCCCGAGGACTACCGCATCAGCGCCTTGAACCTGTCCAACTCGGCGGCGATCGTGCTCTACGAGGCCCTGCGGCAGACCGGTTTCGCCGGGATGTGACCCGGCCGGGCGGCGTCCGCGCCCGGTCCGCTCTTCATTTCCGTCCACAGCGACGCCCGGAAACAAATACTCTGACTTTTCCGACATTTCTACAAGAATGGTGAGTATCAAGGAGCCCGAGAGCAGTAAATGCCCAGGAAAAACGCTGTCCGCAAGGCCTTGATACTCGAGGTTTCCGTAGAAATGTCGGAAAAGTCAGAGTTTTTGCCATTCGAGGCTCATCAAGAGCAAACTACATCAGTTTGCGCCAGTCCGAGAACAGCGCAGCGCGAAGTTTCAGCGCAGCCGCCTCGTGAGCAGACGTTTGCTTGGGCCTCTTGATGTCTAGCTCTTTTGCGACGAGGTCCGAGAACGCGTCGAACCGGCGCGGGCTAGACAGAAGGCCGGCGCTCGCAAAGAGCACGTTGATTCCCATTTCCTGCAACGCAGCCGAACGATCAAAATCCGAGATGAAGCTGCCCTCGTTATCGTGGACCAAGGCGCCTTGGCATTCGATGTCGAGCTGGGCGCCTTCGAAAAACAGGTCGCATACGCACGCCGATTTCTGTGCGAGCGCCTGGGCCTTCGAAGTAAGCGGAACGCGCTTGTTGAACTCGAAGTCGCCAAAGCCCTCTCCGCCACGGTGCCGCGAAAGGCCGAGCAGCATCCCGGCCTGCACCTCAAGCGAAGAGGCCGCCCCCGGTTTCACGAGCTCGGCAATCTCAATGAGCCGCTGCCGACCCCTGCAAGACGTACCCGATTCGGCCAGCAACAGCATATCGGCCGACTCCATAAGAGCGGGCCGCGACCACAGGTCCGAGATCGCACCGTCGCTCAGACAAGGAGCCCAGGAGCTCTGTGAATAGAACGCCTTTCTCGACGCGTTGTCCTCAAGCAGGACCGCTATCAAATGTTTAATCGCCGGCGGGCACTCATATACCGAGAACGTCCCGCAAAGCTCGTTGGCCATCATGAGTCCCTCGATCCAGGATGATCGGGCAACCACCTGTTGGAGGGCGAACGCCGGGGACGCGACGCTCACGTTCTCCGTTATCGGGATAATCGAGCCGGGCGGAAGATCGCCGGACCAATAGCGCGGCTGGACAACGGCCGTTTTCTTCGCGTTCCGCTTCTCTACCAGCACATCGATGGGCAACGTTAGGCACGGGGCAAGCGCGAAGAATATGTCGCGCAGGTTTTGCGCGAGCTGCCCCGCATGCCTCCAGCGGGCACCGGATACGAATGGCTCGCAACACGGAAGCGTATCGATCAGCTCGTTCTGAAGGCGGACGACCGTCTCCTCAGAAACGAATTTCTGCAGGCCGGTATCGGCGACTTGGCCCGAGGCCAGAAGCCGGACGACCGGCGGCGTACGCCAGAACCGAAGAGCCGATATGTCGCAGATGACGGTTTCCATGGATAAACGCTATCACAGGCTCGCCGTTTCGCCTACAGAAACAAAAACTCTGACTTTTCCGACATTTCTACGGAAACCTCGAGTATCGAGGCCTCTCAGGCCGCGTTTTTCCTGGGCATTTACTGCTCTCAGGCGCCTTGATACTCGCCGTTCTTGTAGAAATGTCGGAAAAGTCAGAGTTTGTTGGGATCGGCCCGATTTACGCGACTTTGACGGCACGCATCCGCAGACGAACGTAGTCGGCGACCCAGGTCCCGTCCTCGCGGCGCATCGTGGGCTCGAGCTCGGCCACCGCCTCGGCGATCATCTCGTCCGCAAGCTGCTCGTCGATGCCCTCAAAGGGCTTCCTATCGAACATATGAATCCAATCGACCAGGCCGTTCTCGCCCTTGAGCGACGTCGGCCGGTCAAAGAGCGTCGCATACGTCACGCGCAGGCCGGCAGCCTCGACAAGCGGCGCGTACTCCCCCACCGTAGGAAAGTAGAACGCCAGCTCGTACTTCTTGCCGCGGCGCGCGAAGGCGCGGGCAAGCGCCTCGTGGATGGAGCCCGCGCAACCGAAGCCGCCCATCTCGAAGACGAACTGCCCGCCTGGCCTGAGCGCCGCCGCCACGTGCGCGAGCGCCTCGGGCTGGCGATCGGCGTCGACCCAGTGGAACATGGCGTTCGAGAACACGGCGTCAACGGGCTCATCGAGCTCGAAGCTCGTCGCGTCACCTTGAATGAACCGCAGTTCAGGATAGGTATCACGAGCAAGGTCGAGCATCGACTCGGACGCATCGAGCCCCAGCACGTCGTACCCGCGCGCAGCGAGCTCCGCCGTCAGCCGCCCGTTGCCGCACCCCAGGTCGAGCACGCGCGACCCCGCCGGCGCATCGATCAGGTCGGCCACCGCCGCGCCGTAGCCCGGCACGAACCCAAAGTCCGCCGCGTACCCCTTCGCGTCCCACTCGATGTTCATCCGTGCTCCCCTCGATGGTCTTCTTACAAACAGCAGATGCACCGCATTTACACGTTCCGGGCCCATAATCGTCGCCAAGACGCGCAAGCGATGTGCATCCTCGCGGCGCCCCGGTGCCGCTGCGCGCTATCGTAGCCCAAACAAACCCGAGGAAGGAACCGCATGACCAGCCCCCACCGCGTACTGCTCTACACCATGGACGACGACTCCGACTTTGCCCGCGAATGCCTGCGCGAGCTCGGCGCCGAGAAGGACATCGAGCTCGTGAGCCGCACGCACGGCATCTTCGAGGCGCCCAGCGCCGAGGAGCTCGCCGGGTTCGAGGCGGTTGTCGGCGAGTTCATGCCGGTGCTCGGCGACGAGGTCGGGATCATGGCGGACGCCGGGGTCCGCCTCGTGGCGAGCATGTCCATCGGGATCAACCACATGGACGTCGCCGGCCTGGAGGCACGCGGCGTCGCGGTCTCGAACTGCCCCGGCTACTGCGCCGACGACGTGGCGCTCCACGCGGTCACGCTCATGCTCGACCTCATGCGCCAGGTCACCCTCTCCAACCGCGACGTGCTCGCCGGCAACTGGAACCCCAAGTTCGGGCACGAGATGCGCCGCCCGGCGGGCCAGACGCTCGGGCTCGTCTTCTTTGGCCGCATCGCGCGCAAGGTGGCGCCGCTCGCCCAGGCCCTCGGCATGAAGGTGCTGGTCTGGGCCCCCACAAAGAGCGCCGAGGAGCTCGCGGCGGCGGGATGCGAGAAGGCCGAGACGCTCGACGGGCTGCTCGCCGCCTCCGACGTGGTGAGCCTCCACTGCCCGCTCATCCCGCAGACCGAGAAGCTCATCGGCGCCCGCGAGCTCTCGCTCATGAAGCCGACGGCACTGCTGATAAACACGGCCCGCGGCGGCTGTGTGGACGAGGACGCGCTGGCAGACGCCCTCGAGGCGGACACCATCGCCGGCGCCGGGCTCGACGTGCTGACCGTCGAGAAGGACGTGGCCGGCCAGCGCCTGCCGCACTGCCCCAACTGCGTGGTCACGCCGCACACCGCCTACGTCACGCGCGAGGCGAACGAGGCCCTTGTCAGGATGAGCCTCAAGTCCGTCTGCGAGCTGCTCCTCGAGGGCCGCGAGCCCGAGTACGCAGTGCACGCGTAACGAACCGGCGACGCTCGGTGCGGACACCCCCGGGACGAACGAGTGCCGAGAAAAAACGCAGATGCATACGGTTTACGTGTTTCGACCCCAAATCCGGGCCCTTGGGCACGTAAACCGTATGCATCTAAATAGCAACGCTCTTCTCGGTACGACTCGAGGCGATCCGCGACAAACCGCCCGCTACTCGGCGGTCGACTCCTCGCGGCGGGCGACCTCGTCGATCAGGATCGCGTCGCCGTGCTTGGCGCCGGCGACGGAGAGGCCCATGAACACGCCCATCGCCGTGATGTAGGCAAAGAGCATCGCCGGGTTCACGTCCATGACCACGCCGGAGAGAATCGGGGTGATGACCTGCGCGGCCATGCTCACCGTGTAGTAGTAGCCCGAGTAGCGGCCCACGGAACTCGAGCTGCAGCACTCCAGGATCATCGTGTAGACGCACATGTCCACGCCGCCGAGCGAGACGCCCATCAGCAAGAAGACCAGGTAGAGCGCGGGGCTGAAGCCGGGCACGAGCCAGATGACGAGCGGGCACGCCACCATGACGGCAGAGCACAGCAGCGCGACCTTCTTGCGGCCGATCTTGAGCGAGAGGTTCGCGAGGGGCACGTAGCTCACGAGCGCGCCGGCGATGGTCACGATATTGATGATCGCGTACGAGCCGCCGGCCATGCCGTAGAAGAGGTCGGCGTAGCGGCTGATGTTCGTCGTCATCGCGTTATAGCTCATGTAGTAGAAGAACGTGGCCGAGAGCAGCAACGCGATCGAGACGCGCATCGAGCGGTCGGCGACGCGCTCCTTGCCGCCGGCCTCGGGCGAGTCGTCCTTGTCGATCTCGGCCTCGTCGATGCCCATCTCGAGGGACTTCTCGCGCATCTTCCGCACGAGCGCGGGCTCCTTGACGAGCGCGCCGTACACAACGGCCGAGACGAGGACGAACGCGGCCTGCAGCAAGAAAAGCGGCAGGTAGTCGGGCTTCTCGACGTTCGGGACCATGACCGAGATGGCCACGAGCATGACGCCCGTGCCCGCGTAGCCCACGATCTTCTGCACGGAATCGGCCTTGGTGCGCAGCGGACGCGGCGTGATGTCGGCCACGATGGCGACCGTCATAGTGCGGTACATGCAGATCGCGAGCAGCGTGATCACGATCGCGCAGATGAGCAGCGGCAGGCTCCCCATGTTGTTCGCGAGGGCGATGAGCGGGATGGAGAGCGTCGCGATCGCGGAGCCCAAGAGGATGAACGGCGTGCGGCGGCCGAGCTTGCTCGTGCAGCGGTCGGACAGGATGCCGAAGAGCGGCAGGAGGAACAGGCCGAAGACGTTGTCGATGGCCATGATCGCGCCGGTAACGGAGTTCGAGAGGCCAAAGGTGTTCGTGAGCATCTTGGGCACGATGCCGTCGTAGACCTGCCAGAAGCTGATCATGCCCATGAAGGGCAGGGACGCGAGCGCGATGGCGCGGTTATCGAGCTTGGCGGCGCGCTTTGCGGCGGAGTTTGCCATGTGGAGGAAAACCTTTCTGATTTGATGCTAAGAAGGGCTGAGAGGAGCGACACGTGCAGGGGCACGCGAGCAACGATTGAACGCCTAGATGTCCGCCAGGTGGGAGAGGAAGGCGACATAGAACTCGATGCCGCGCTTATACACCTCCACCCCGATCCTCTCGTTGGCCGCGTGCAGGAGCTTGCGCGCCTCGCCCGAGTACACGAAGCCGCAGAACCGGTAAACGCGGTCGCAGATGGCGTTGAACTCACGGGAGTCGGTGCAGGAATTCTGCACGTAGGGGGCGAAGCCGACCTCGGGGTAGACGCCCGAGACGCAGCGGTGGATGTAGTCGAAGGCGGCGTCGTGTTCGAAGGGGCTCACGGGCGCGGGCTCCGTGTAGGGAATGGCCTCGTTGACCTCGACCGTCACGTGGTCGGGGGTCAGGCCGGAAGCCTCGCACTCCTCGGCGGCGAGGCGGCGGGCACGCTCGACGGCGTCGGCGATGGTCTCGAAGGGGGCCACGCGCACGTTGAAGTTCGCGCTCGCCGTGGGCGGCAGGACGTTGTGCGCGGTCGAGCCCTCCATCTGCGTGAGGGCATAGGTCGTGCGGATCATCGCGCCGGTCTCGGGCACGCCCGCCATGATCTTCTTCACAAGGGGGCGCGTGAGCCACAGGTTGCCGAAGACGGCCTTGTACAGCGCGTTGCTGCGGGCGCCCAGCTCAGAGAGCGTGGCCTCGACGGCCGGCACCATCACGGGGCGGCCGGGGTTCGCGCCTATGCGCTCGCACGCGCGGGAGAGGAGCCGGCACGCGTCGCTGGCCGCGGGCGTCGAGGCGTGACCGCCGTCCGCGCGGGCCGTGACGGTGAGGTCGACGTGGCCCTTCTCGGAGACGCCGACCATGGCCACGGGCTCGGCGACGCCAAGAGGGGCGTCCGCCGCCACCGCGCCGCCCTCGTCGAGGACCAGGTACGGGCGGATCCCGTGGCTGCGGAACCAGTCGACCGCGTGCGCGCAGGTGGGCGCCGCGATCTCCTCGCCGTCGCTCGAGAAGTACCAGACGTCGCGCGGGGGCACGTAACCCTGGCCGATGAGGTGCTCGGCCGCCTCGAAGAACGCGCCGACGATGCACTTGGTGTCGAGGGTGCCGCGGCCCCAGATCTCGCCGTCCACGACCTCGGCGCCAAAGGGGTCGTGCTCCCAGTCCTGGCCCTCGACGGGGACGACGTCCTGGTGGGCCATCATCACGACGGGGTCGAGCGCGGGGTCGGCGCCCGGCCAGCGGAGAAGGATGCCGAAGTCGTCGATCATCGTGAGCTCGCACGACTCGAACGTGCGCGGGTACAGGCGGCGCAGCGTGGGCACCCAGCGGCGGAACGGCTCGTCGTCGCGCTGCGAGACGTCCTCGCGGCTCACGGTCGGGATGCGGATGAGCTCGCGGAAGCGCTCGACCGCGGCGTCGCCGGCCTTGTAGCCGCCGGCGTCCACGGGCGCGCCGTCGGGCGCGGAGGGCTTGAGCTTCGCGGCGCCCACGGCGCAGGCGGCAGCACCGGCGCACACGGCCGCGGCCGCGACGCCCAACCCAGTACAGACAACATCGGAAGCACGCATGATGGCTCCTCTCGGCAAGAAAACGTTGAGGAGCACTATACCTGTTGACGACTCAACATGTGCCAAGAAGCCCCGATCGTTTGCCCATCGGTCACAAATGAGAGTATTTGGTGACAGTATTTGGGGACAGGTTCGAAAAACGCTCAAATGAAAGCTTTTGGGGACAGGTTCGTATTTCTTCCAAATGGAAGTTTTTCGAACCTGTCCCCAAAAGTTGCCAAATGAGTAAAAAACGAACCTGTCCCCAAAATTAGTCACGGGCGAGGTAGCGGCCGGTGATCGAGGCGGGATTGGCCGCGACCTCGTCGGGCGTGCCGCACGCGACGACGCGCCCGCCCTCGGAGCCGCCGCCGGGGCCCATGTCGATTACGTAGTCCGCGTTCTCGATCAGGTCCAGGTCGTGCTCGATCACGACCACGGTCGCCCCCGCGCCCACGAGCCGGTCGAAGACGCCGAGGAGCACGGCCACGTCGCGCGGGTGCAGCCCGATCGTGGGCTCGTCGAAGACGAAGACCGAGTCCGCCTGCGCGCGGCCCATCTCGCTCGCGAGCTTGAGGCGCTGGGCCTCCCCGCCCGAGAGCGCGGGGGTGGCCTCGCCAAGGGTGAGGTAGCCAAGCCCCAGGTCGTGCAGGGTCCCCAGCCGCGCGGCCACCTTGCGCAGATCCCCGCACGCATCGAGCGCCTCGTCCACGCTCAAGGCCATGAGCTGCGGCAACGTAAGGCCCGTGCCTGCGGCGTCGCCCTTCCTCGCACGGTGGACGCGGCCCGCGGCGGGCGCGTAGCGGCTCCCCCGGCAATCGGGGCACGTGATGTCGACGTCCGGCAAGAACTGCACGTCGAGGCTGATGGAGCCCGTCCCGTCGCAGGTGGGGCAGCGCAGCCGGCCCGTGTTGTAGCTGAAGTCGCCCGCCTTGTAGCCGGCCTCCTTCGCCTCGGCGGAGCGCGCGTAGGCGCGGCGCAGGTCGTCGTGGACGCCCGAGTACGTGGCCACCGTCGAGCGGAGGTTCGCGCCGATGGGCGTCGCGTCGATGAGGCAGGCCCGCGCGATGCCCCCCGCGTCCACGTCGCGCACGTGGGCAGGCAGGGGCTCGCCCGCCGCGGCGGCGTTGAGCGCGGGCACGAGCGACTCGAGCACGAGGGTGGTCTTGCCCGAGCCCGAGACGCCCGTCACGACCACGAGGCGACCGCGCGGGATGTCGACCGAGAGCGGCCGCACCGTATGGATCGCATCCGTGTCCAAATGAATGCGCCCCAGGTCAAAGACCTCGTCGGCGCGGGTGCGCATCCGAACGCGGACGTTCTTCTCGCCGCTGAGGTAGGGGCCGATGAGGGACGCGGGGTTCTTCTCGACCTCGGCCACGCTCCCCTGCGCCACCACGGCGCCGCCGCCCGCGCCCGCCTCGGGCCCCATCTCTATGAGGTGGTCCGCCTGGGCCAGGATCCTCTCGTCGTGGTCGACCATGACCACGGAGTTGCCGTCGTCCACGAGGTCGCGCATGACGCCGAGAAGGCCATCCACGTTCGCGGGGTGCAGCCCGATGGACGGCTCGTCGAGCACGTAGAGCACGCCCGTCGTCTGGTTGCGCACGGCGCGCGCCATCTGCACGCGCTGGCGCTCACCCGTGGAGAGCGTCGCGCCCGCGCGGTCGAGCGAGAGGTAGCCAAGGCCCAGCTCCATGAGGCGCCGCCCCGTCCGCTGGAAGGATGAGCACACCGCCTCCGCCATCGGCCGCATCTCCTCGGGCAGCGTCGCGGGCACGGCGGCGACCCACGCCATGAGCTCCGAGAGCGCCATCGCGTTCGCGTCCGCGAGGCCGATGCCCGCCACGCGCGGCGCCCGCGAGGCCTCCGAGAGCCGCGTGCCGCCGCAGTCCTCGCACGGCCCTTCCATAAGGAAGCGGGCCACGCGCTTGAGGCCCTTCTCGTCCTTGGCCTTCGCGAGCGCGTTCTCCACCGTGCGCACCGCGTTGAAGTAGGTGAAGTCGAGCTCCGCGAAGCCGTCGCCCTTCTTGGGGCGGTAGAGGATGTGGCGCTTCTCGGCGGGGCCGTGGAAGACGATGTCGCGCTCCTCGGGCGTGAGCTCGCGAAACGGCACGTCCGTCCGCACGCCCATGGCGCCGCAGACCTGCTTCATGAGGTCCCACATGAGGCTTCCCCACGGAAGCACCGCGCCGTCGTCGATCGAGATCGACTCGTCGGGCACGAGCGACGCCTCGTTCACGCGCCGCACGACGCCGGTCCCGCCGCAGGTCGGGCAGGCGCCGCGGCTGTTGAACGCGAGGTCCTCCGCGCCGGGGGCGTAGAACTCGCGGCCGCACCCCGGACAGGTCAGCGGCAGGCTCGCCGCCACGTTCAGGCTCGGCTCGGCGTAGGCGCCGCAGTGCGGGCAGCGGTGCGAGGCCAGGCGCGAGAAGAGCAGGCGCAGGCCGTTCTCGAGCTCGGACATGGTGCCGAAGGTCGAGCGCACGCCGGGGACGGCCGGCCGCTGGTGCAGCGCCAGGGCCGACGGCACGTGGCGGACCTCGTCCACGTCGGCGCGGCCCGCCTGCGTGAGGCGGCGGCGCGTGTAGGTCGAGAGCGCCTCGAGGTAGCGGCGCGAGCCCTCCGCGTAGAGGACGCCGAGCGCGAGCGAGCTCTTGCCCGAGCCCGAGACGCCCGCGATGCCCACGAGCTCGCCCAGCGGCACGTCCACGTCGATGTTTCGCAGGTTGTGCACGCGCGCGCCGCGCACCTCTATATGGTTTGGCCTGGAAGCGCGGTTTTCTTTCGCCATAAAGAGCCCCTCTTTCTTAGAGGCAGATGCAGGGAAACGGTCTATCTATCCTTCGATTGTAAGAATCTCGAGAACCCTTCTTCTTTCACAAAAAGGCGCCCGCACGAAGGGGTCCGTGCGGGCGCGAGGGAAGGAAAGGAGCCTGAAAGGCGGGGCATGGCATTCCGCCTGGTACTTCGGGCTCGACATGGGGCTGTCTGCATAGGGGATGCCGACAGCCCCATGTCAGGCCCGAAGGCAGGGCCCCTTTGTGGATCGGGGCTTGTCCCCGCCCCGTTACTTGAGCAAATCGGTGAAGTCCTCGACGAGCTCGGTGTATATCTGGTTCCAAGAGCGTGCGCCCTGGAGATACTTGACCCGCATGGACTCGGTGAAGGCATCGAGGTAGCCCTCTATCTTCGCCTGCTTATCGGCGGGAAGGCCAGACTTGGCGACCTTGTCCTTGAGCGAAGCGCAGGACTGTCGACAGCGCAGCGCTTCCCACTCGGCATACGTCATCTGCTGAAGCGACCCGTCGGGAGCCTCGGAAACGACGAAGGTGTCGGGCGCGAGGCCGAGGGCAACGGCGGAATCGGTGGCCTGCTTGTGGAACAGGATCTTCTGGGACATAGGTAATTCCTTTCTCTGACGGGCCCGGCGAAAATCAGTCCCACCGGACCCACGCGCAAAAGTCGGCTACTAAGCGGGGGGGGTATCTAGCCCTCGGCCTTCTCGGGCCAAAGCTGCTCGTACTTGCGGCCGGTAAGCTCCTCGCAGACCTTGCGGGCCTCAGGGGTGACGTCGGCCTTGGAGCCGCCGTTCTCAAGACGGGCGATCTCTTCCTCGAGGACGGCGTGGGTCTCTTTGTTCAGGTAGACCTTGCGGCTCTCGAAGAGCGCAAGCGCAATCATGACGGCGGTGCCCACGAAAAAGATCACGGCGATACCGGTCTGGACGCCGGGGTACTGGGCCATGTCGCTGAAATGCTTCATGGTCTGAGAGTCGTAACCGATCGCGGATAGCAGGATACCGGCGAGCCAAGTGGCGAGGGCTCCCGTGGACTTGCGGAGAAAGCTCATGACCGAGGCGTAGAGGCCTGCGCGGTCGTCGCGGGTCATGATGTAGTCGACGTCGGCCATGAACGGGAAGATGTTCCACGGGGTGAACTCAAGGACGGCACGGCCCACCTGGTAGATCACGGAGAACGCCACGAGAAGCACGACGATGAGCGTGGGGTCGGACACGTGCAGGGCCCAAACGGCGAAGTATCCGACCATGGCAACCAGGATAGAGGTGTAGGCCAGACGGAACAGGTACCGCGGGCCGCGGCTCACCATGAGCTTGGTGGCCATCAACGTGGCGGGAATGCCCAGGATGGCGACGGCCTGAAGAATCCAGGGAAGGCCCTCTGAGACGCCGGCGATGCACAGGACGACGAAGTTGACGAGAAGCGTGGAGTAGAAGTCCTTGCCGGTGAAAGAGAGCAGGTACACGGCAAGGTGCGTACGGAACGCCTGGTTCTGGAAAGTCTGCTTATACCCCTCGAGCATGTCGTGGACGGACTCTCCGAAGCTCTTCTTGGGCTGGGCGTCGAGCTCGGCGATGAACTCGTCGGTGAGCGGGCGCTCCCAGGTGAAGCGCCAAGAGACGAAGATAGCCACGACGAACAGGACGGTCCACGCGATGCCGGCATACAGGTAGGCGTTCACCTGAACATCCTCGGGGAGGCTCTTGAGGAACGCAAGGATCATGAAGACGAGCGCGGTGCCGGTCGCGGAGATGACCATGCGCGAGCCGGAAAGCACGGTGCGCTTGGTGTAGTCGCGCGTCATCTCGGCGGGCAGGCATTCCCACGGGATGAGCAGCATGGCGATGATGACCTCCATGCCGACGTACACCGCGAGATAATAGGTGAAGCTCGGCTGGCCGCTCGAGTCCTTGACGTTGATCCAGAAGAGCGGGAAGACGCAGGCGAACAGGATCAGGCCGACGAACATGAAGAAATGGCGACGGCCGAACCTCTGTCCAAGCTTCGTGCGGTAGAAGCCGTCCGTGATCGGCCCGAACGCCATGTTCCAGACGCAGTCGACGATACGGCCGGCCGCGGCGATGGTGCCCGCGATGGCGGGGTTGAACCCCTGGGCAAGCGTTAGGTAAGCGAAGATGACGCCGGAGACGATATTGTTCCAGCCGCCGCCCATGAGGTCCATCATGCCGTAGCAGACGCCGCGCTTGGCGTCGATCTTCTTGGGCGTGTAGACCCAGTTGTCTTTGCCCTTCTCTGAGGTGTTAGCTGCCATTGGAAGTCCTTCTTCCCCATCTCTAACCCTGCAGGGCAGGGTCGACCTACGGCGGGCCGCACCTCAAGCGGCCCGCCGAACCCAATCAGAGGATCTACTTCGCCTCGCCAAAGAAGCCGAAGTAGTCGTGAGCGTTGTTGTAGGAGACGTCCTCTACCATTTTGCCGAGAAGCTCCTCGTCCTCGGGAGCCTGGCCGCGCTCGACCCACTCGCCGACGAGCCGGCACAGCACGCGGCGGAAGTACTCGTGGCGCGGATAGGACAGGAAGCTGCGGGAGTCGGTGAGCATGCCCGTGAAGCGGGAGAGCAGGCCCTGCTCGGCGAACATCGTGAGCTGCTTCTTCATCCCGGAGAGCGTGTCGTTGAACCACCAGGCGTTGCCGAACTGCATGCGCTCCTTCACGCCGCCGGCCTGGAAAGACCCGCACAGGCTCGCGATTGCCAGCCAGTCGGCGTCGTTCAGGCTGTAGAAGATGACGTTGGGGAGGGCGCCGTCCTGCTCGGCGGCATCAAACAGCAGTTTGTGCTGGTAGACGAAGTCAGGCTGGTCGCCCACGGAATCGAAGCCGCAGTCGACGCCGAGCTCCTTGAAGTACTTGGAGGAGTCGTTGCGGAAGCAGTTGCCGTGGATCTGCATCGTCCAGCCATGGGAAGCGTACTCGCCCATGAGGAACAGGGTCATGGACGTCTGGTACTCGCGAAGCTCCTGGGCAGAGACCTGCTCGCCGGCGAGGCGCTTGGCCACGACCTTCGCGACCTCATCGTCTGAGGCAGGCGTGAAGTAGAACGTGTTGGCGCCCTGGTCGGCGAGGCGGCCGCCCACCTCGTGGAAGTATTGGACGCGCTGCGCGGCGGCCTGCTTGAGCGAGGCGAAGTCCGTGACCTTGACGCCGGAGACCTCGGAGAGCGTCTCGCAGTAGGAGGCAAAGCTGTCGAGGTCGATGTTCATCAGGTCGTCAGGACGGAACGTCGGCAGGACCTTGAAGCCGTTCTCGGCCTCCTGCTCGGCAAGCAGCTTGTGGTACTTGAGGTCGCTTGCGGGGTTGTCAGTGGTGCAGATGCACTTGACGTTGAACTTGCGGATGAGGCCCTTGGCCGAGAACTCGGGCTTGGCGAGCTCGGCGTTGGCGCGGTCCCAAATCTCCTTGGCGTTCTTGTGGTTGATCGTGAGGTCGAGGCCAAAGACGCGACGGAGCTCGAGGTGGCTCCACTCATAGATGGGGTTGCCCACCGCATGCTCGATGGTGTCGACGTAGGCCAGGAACTTGGCGTAGTCGTCGTCGCCGCGAATCACGCTCTCGGGGGTGCCGTTCGCGCGCATGATGCGCCACTTGTAGTGGTCGCCGAAGCCGTTGTCATAGAGCCAGACCTGGGCGAGGTTCTTGTAGCGCTTGTCCTCGTAGATCTCTGCCGGCACGAGGTGGCAGTGATAGTCGATGATGGGCATCTTCTCGGCGTGGTCGTGATAGAGCCTCTTGGCCCAGTCGGTCGTGAGAAGGAAGTCATCGTTGAGCAGCATGTTCCACTCCTCTGCTGATGGTTGCGTACGTGCTTGAGACAAGGGTTAGGCGAGCTTGTCGAGCGTCTCCCAGACGCCGTTGATGTACGCGCAACCCAGGGCGCGGTCGTACAGGCCGTAGCCGGGACGACCCGTCTCGCCCCAGATCATGCGGCCGTGGTCCGGGCGAATGAAGCCGTCGAAGCCGTTGTCGTGCAGCGCCTTCATCATCTTCACCATGTCCTTGGAACCGTACTCGCTGGGGTGCGCGGACTCATAGAAGTCCTTGTTCTCGGGGTCCTCGGGGTGCAGGTAGCGGATGTTGCGCATGTGCACGAAGTGGATGCGGCCGCGCTTCGTGAACTCGGCGAGGATGGAGTAGATGTCGTTGGCCGGCTCCTCGGCTATCGAACCGCAGCACAGCGTGATGCCGTTGTACGGGGTATCGACGGCGTTGCAGAGCCAGTCGAGGTCCGCGCGGTTCTTGATGATGCGGGGAAGGCCGAACATGCTGTAGGGAGGGTCGTCGGGGTGAATCGCCATCTTGACGTCGCACTCCTCGCAGGTGGGCATGATCGCCTTGAGGAAGTAGACGAGGTTCTCGCGCAGCTTATCCTCATCGACGTCCTTGTAGATCTCGAAGAGGTGCTTGAGGTGAGCGAGGCGCTCGGGCTCCCAGCCGGGGAGCGTGAAGCCGTTCGTCCCCTTGGAGTACTTGTCGAGAAGCACCTGAGGGTCGTCGGGGATCTCCTTGCGCTCAAAGACGAGGGTGTGCGAGCCGTCCGGGAGCTCGTAGTCGAGGTCGGACTTCACCCAGTCGAAGACGGGCATGAAGTTGTAGCAGATGCACTTGATGCCGTACTTCGCGAGATTGCGGATGGTCTGCTTGTAGTTCTCGATGTACTTGTCGCGGCTGGGAAGGCCGACCTTGATGTCGTCGTGGATGTTGACCGACTCGATGACCTTGAGCGTGAGGCCGGCGTCCTCGACCTGCTTCACGAGGGCGGCGATGCGCTCCTCGGGCCAAACCTCCCCCACCGGGATGTCCATGATGCAGCCCACGACGCCCTTCACGCCCGGGATCTGGCGAATCTGCTCGAGGGTAATCTTCTCCTCGCCCGAGCCGTACCAACGAAACGTCAATTCCATGCTAGTGACTCCACTTCCTTTGTCTAGAGCGATCAGTTGCCTACAGGTACTTCTGGATGGTCGAGCGAACGGCGCCGGTACCGGCAAGCTCCTCGAGGAACAGACCCTCTACCTTCTTGCCGAGGCCCATCTCGTAGAGGTCGCAGTCGAAGACCTCGGTATTGGAGAGGACCGGGGCAACGACCTCATGGACGAGCGCGGCGTCGGAGCAGCCGAGCTTCACCTTGGATAGGGAGGCCTGGAGCTCGTCGAGCATCGGGTCGGGGCTGCATGCGAACGCCTTGCCCCCGTCGTCGACGGCGAGCAGGTAGCGCAGCCAGCCCGCGATGACGAGCGGGATGTAGGTGAGCGTGGAGACGTCCTTGCCGGCCTTGGCGTAGGCGTTGAGCGTGTGGCCGTAGCGGATGGGCATCTTCTGCGAGGTGTCGGAGGCGATGCGCTGCGGGGCGTCGGGCAGGGACTTGTTGGGGAGGCGCTTGGTGAGCAGCTCCTCGATGAAGGCGTGCGGGTCGATGACCTTGGGGTCGACGACGACGGGGAGGTCCTCGTCATAGCCGAGGTGCTTGATGAGGGCGACGAGGTCGGCGTCCTCCATCTCCTTCCAGATGCGGTCGTAGCCGAGCAGGCAGCCGTACACGGCCAGGCAGGTGTGCAGCGGGTTCAGGCAGGCCGTGACCTTCATGGTGTCGGCCTTCTCGGCCGTGTCGCGGTCCGTGAGGATGACGCCGCCCTCATCGAGCGCGGGACGACCGTTGGGGAAGGAGTCCTCGATGACGAGGTAATGGGCCTCCTCGGTGTTCGCGAAGCCCGCGAAAGCCGGGCCGGACTCGGACTTGGTGATCTGCAGGTCGTCGAAACCCTGCTTGACGAGGGCGTCCTCGGTCTCGGGCGAGGGGTTGGGGGTGATGCGGTCAATCATGGACCACGGGAAGCTCACGCGAGCCTCGTCGGAGACGTAGTCGACGAAGCCCTGCGGCACGAGGCCGTTGGCGAGCCAGCCGTTGGCAACGGTGAGGACGGCGTCGCGGAAACGGCGACCGTTCTGGGAGAAGTTGTCGGTGGAAACCATGGCGATCGGCGCGGCGCCGGCCTGATAGCGCTCAAGGAGCAGCTCGGTGACGATGCCCATCGTGCTGGTCGCGGCCGAGGGGCCCTCGGCAAGCTCCTTGGCGACGAACGGGAAGAGCTCGCCGGCGGCGTTGTGCAGCCCGTAGCCCTTCTCGGTGATCGTGAAGGTGACGAGCTGGAGCTCCGGGCTGCGGAAGTAGGCCTTGGCGCGCTCAAAGTCCTCGGGCCGCTGGGAGTTGGCGAACACGGCGTCGGCGGTGGAGGCCAGCACGCGCTCGTCGAGCGTGCCGTCGGACTTCATGACGACCTCAAGTGAGTCGCAGCCGTAGGGCTTGTAGACGTTGTCGATGGTGAAGGGGCTGAACGTCTCGGCGACGACGACGCCTCGATCGAGCAGGCCCTTGTTCGCCAGGCGCTGGGCAATCTCGGCGTGGAAGGCGCGATAGAGGTTGCCGCCGCCGAAGTGCATCCAGACGGGCTGTTTTCTACCCGCCTCCTTGAGGGCCTCGGCGTCGTAGGCCGGCAGCTCGACCCCGGCCTTCGTGAACTCGTCTTTCTGGTTCCGCCAGTTCTTGAGAGACAGCATCTGGGTGCTCCTTTTCTCCTTGCCACATAACTTCATTGTGAAGCATTCTGATATGGCAGTTACTCGATTTAGGAATATCGTTTAAATGACGTTTCCGGTCAATTTCAAACTCTTACTTATCTTTAAACGGTAATAAATCTTCTGTAAACGGCATAATATAGATAGCATCAGCAAGTCTCTGTTTGTTTTATGGTCCCTGCAGCCTATAGTTGATATGTCAGAATCTTAATTTTGATATGTCAGATAAACCTGAGATTAGGTTTATAGCCCGACTATCTGACACTGAACCGCCCACGAACGTCCGATCTAAGGACCCGTATGCAACAAGACCCAGAGAACCTCCAGCAGGCCGCCTATGAGCGCATCCGCGAATCGGTGCTCTATGCCCGCTTCGTCCCCGGTGAGCGGCTCCAGTTCAAGAACCTCTGCGAGACGCTTGGGCTCGGCAGGACCCCGGTCCGCGAGGCGCTCCTTCGCCTCCAGCAAGAAGGGCTCGTGCGCACGATTCCGCGCAGCGGGACGTACGCGTCCCGCATAGACCTGCGGGCGGCCGAGTGCAGCCGCTTCGTGCGCGAGCACCTGGAATGCGAGGTTTGCGTCGAGTGCTGCGCCCTGGCCGACCAGCAAGGGCTCGAGAAGCTCGAGGGCGTCATCGGCGAGCAGGAGCGTTCGTTGCGGGGCGAGGACCGCTTGGCATTCTTCCTAGGCGACAACGAGTTCCACAAGACCCTATTCGACGTCGCCGGACGTCCAAGGGTATGGGAGTGGATCTGCTCGATGAGCATCGACCTCGACCGGTACCGTTGGCTGCGCGTACAGACGGAGGAGCTGTCTCACGGCACGATCGTCGAGCAGCACAAGAAGATGCTCGACGCGATTCGCGCGCGGGACACCGGGGAGGCCCGTTACCTTGCGTCGCTGCACCTACACATGATGTTCGACGACAAGGCGCTGGTCATCAAGAGCTACCCGCAGTACTTCGACTCCGAGGACGCGTAGCCCCCGCGGCCGCTGGAAACAAGAAGGGCAGGGGCCTCGAGCCCCTGCCCTTCTTCGTGTGCGCGCAGCAGCCGCCGCTACTCCGCGCGGTACTTCTCGGGCACCTGGTCGACGGTCTGCCACTTGGCGAGCGCCTCATCGACGGTCATGCCCTTCGAGATGGCGTCCTTGCGGCATGCGTTGACGGCCTGGATCTCCTTCATGCGCGGGCCGGTGAGGGCATACCCCTTCATGGCGAGCAGGGTAAGGACCCACGCGATCATGGGGATGACGCAGAACAGTACAATCGTGAGCCAGTTCATCCCAGAGGCATAGGGGGTCGTGGTGTCGGGCAGCTGCGAGAGGCCCACGGCGAGAAGCGCGATGCCCACGACGGTGGTCGAAAGCGAGCTCACGAGCTTGTCCACGAAGGAGAAGAGCGTCCCGATGACGCCCGGGGCATAGTTGCCGGATCGGTACATCTCGTAGTCGGAGCAGTCGGCGATCATGGGGATGGCCATGTCGGCGGTGGAGTAGTAAGCGCCGTAGCCCAGGCCGTAAAGAACGATGAAGACGACGGTGTAGACGTTGAGCGTCAAGTGGAAGCCGCCCTCGGTGCTGAAGATCGAGAGGTTGAGCGCGGGGTTGCCCGGGTTCCACATGGCCAGCAGCACAACGACGCCCAGGTAGAGCGCGAGGGCCAGGGTGGTGAAGGTCACGAGGGTCTTCTTCTGGCCGTGTTTTTGGCTCATGCGCAGGCCGCCGATGAAGAACGGCGCCGAGAATACGTAGCCCATCACGTACATGGGCAGGTAAAGACCGTTGTAGTTGCCCATCATGCAGCTATACAGCAGCACGCCGACCGAGGTGTTCGTGGCGACGGCGAAGGCGAACTTGGTGCCGGACGCGGCGACCATGAGTCGCTGGAGCTCCTTGTTGGACTTGAAGATCTGGACATAGTCCTTAATGGAGAGCTTGCTCCCCTCGGCGCCCTCGGAGGCGCCGCCCAGGCCCCAGTACTCCTTCTTGTCCTTGCCGGCGATGCCTATCACGGCGAGCGCCGTGAGCGCCGCCGAGAGCACGATGACGAGCGGGATGAGGAAGTTGAAGAACGCCTCCGTGCCAAAGCCCACGTTGCCGCCCACGATGGAGGCGACGGCCATGGTGACGCCCATGCCCACGAGCGAGGCGATGGTGTTGAAGAGCGTGAAGGTCGGGCGCTGCTTGGGGTCGTTCGTGAGGCAGGTCTGGCCCGAGCGGGTGCAGGAGGTCTGGATGGAGTAGCCGACCATGAGCAGGATATAGAACACGGTGTAGGCCACATACTTGACCGCGGTCGCGTCCTCGGGGATGAGGCGCGTGCCGTAGAAGAGCAGGAGCGAGGACACGATCATCACGGCGTTGCCGAGCACCATGAAGGGGCGGAACTTGCCGAACTTGGTCTCGGTGCGGTCGATGAGCATGCCCACGACCGGGTCGATGAAAGCGTCGAGCGCGCGCGTGACGGTGACCATGGTGGTCGCGAACGCGAGCACGAGGCCCAGCACGCCGTTGGCGTAGTAGGCGATGTAGTTCATGAGCAGCACATAATACACGTTCGTCGCGCCGTTGTTGAACGGGAAGAGGACGAGCTGGTACTTCTTGGCCCTGTTGAGGGCGGAGTCCTTGGTCCCCTCCCCCGTAGGCGCCGTTGCGGCTTCCGTCATACGGTTTCCTTTCTGGAGTCTATCCAGTATTGCATGTGACTCTAGTATATTAGTTGATTCGAGATTTAGCGTAAGCCAAATCAGGCCATATGGTTCTTTCCGCTCGATAAACGGTTCTGAAGCAACCGTTTTCGTGCGGCAACAAGAAGAGCCTCGCCCCGTAAGTCGGAATCGGGGACGAGGCTCTTTACCGATAATGGTCAGTTACTGCCATACCAGATGAAACAACAATAGCCCTATGCAGCAGCCTTGTCATCCTTGAAAGCGGGCAGGAACGCCGCGATCGCGAGGACGAGGGCAGCGAGCACGAGAAGCGCGGTCGCGACGACGCTTACCTCGAAGACGCCCCAGCCGATCTTGTTCGAGGCGTTCCACGAGAACAGGCCCGAGGCGAGAATGACCCTCGCGCCGATGACCTTCACGCCCACATGCACGAGGGCGAACACCGAGGCCGCCGAGCACAGCGTCGGGACGAGCGGGTTCACTCCGTCCCTGCCCTGGGCGAGGGCCCCCAGCACGGTCAATACGACGGCGACGGCGACGAGCGCGAGGTACAGGGGCAGGTCGGCGAGCGCGTAGTCGGCGCTCTTGGTCGAACACATCACGGTGACGACAGCGCCCGCGATCGCGAGGACGATGCCCACGGCGTCGACGACGAGGCCGCAGCCCCGCTTCTTACCTGAGGAGAGGTTGAGGGATGCCATCGGTTAAGCCTCCTTCTTCTGGCTCTTCTTGCCGGAGCGGAAAGCGAGGACGGCGAAGAGAATGGTCAGGATACCGCTCACGACCTCGACGGCGATGTAGGCGATGCGCCACCACGTGGCCTGCTGGACGACGCGGGCCGTGGAGTTGTAGCGGTTGGTGAGGTTGGACTTGGAGAGCGCGTAGAGCACGTTGTGCGCGGCCTCCTTGACGTTCTGCTGCAGGTGCGCGTCGCCCTTGACGGTCTCCACGCCCGCGGTCAGGCCGTCGTTCTGCTTGGCGAAGATCGAGGTGCCCTCGACGCTCGTGCCGCCGTCGAAGCCGGAGATGCCGCGGGTATCCCAGCAGGTAACGCCGGAATTGAGGACGGAGCCGTACAGGTCGGTGTCGTCGTAGATGTCGGTCACGCAGTAGCCGTGGAAGCCCCACTCGTTCTTGAGGATGCCGGTGATGAGGCCGTAGGAGGAGGTGCACTCCACGGGGCCGATCTTCGAGAAGGAGGTCATGACGCCCTTCATGCCCGCGTCCTCGTCGGCTGTATCGTACTTGGTCGCCTCGAAGGCGATCTGGAACGCGCGCAGGTCACCCTCTCGGGCCTTCTGCTCGGTCATGTAGGGAGCGACGCCGTAGCGGTTGGTCTCCTGGTCGTTGAAGGCGAAGTGCTTCGGGGAGGCGATCAGCCCCTTCTTCTCGGCGGCGACGGCGAACTCCATGGCGGCGTTGCCGGTCAGGACGGCGTCCTCGGAGTAGTACTCGCCGTTGCGGCCGTTGTAGGCGGTGCGGTGCGTGTTCAGGCCCGGGCCCCAAAGGATGGGGATGCCGAGAAAGAGGGCTTCCTCGCCCACGAAGTCTCCGACCTCGGCCATGAGGTCGGTGTCGAAGGACGCGGCCACGACGGGGGCGGAGGCCAGAACAGCGCCGATCCAGTTGGCGTTCGGGTCGGACTCGTCGATGGCCCAAGGAGCGTTCTTGTCCTTGGAGGCCTTGAGCGACAGGGAGATGCCGATGCCGTTGTTCTCGGTCATGTAGTCCTCGTAGGTGCCGAGGGACTTGGAGCCGGGGATGCTGGGGCCGCCGAAGGTCGCGATGTTGAGGGCCTCCTGGAGCGTGAGCTCGTCCATGGCCTGGGTCCACGCCTCATCGTCGAAGTCCTTGTCGAAGAGGTCCCAGAACTTGATGCCGGAGTCCTTGCCCCACGTGATGGAAGAGGTGTCGTCGTCGGTCTTCACGTCGTAGTAGTGGGCGTTCAGTTCATTGATGAGCTCGGAGTCCTTGAGCTCCATGGTGTCGTAGGTCTTGGGGTAGGTTCCCTCCCAGTCGGCGCGGGAGAGATAGGTGACCTCGCCCTCCTGGAAATTGTTCCAGTCGGCGTACTCGAGCTGATTGGAGATCTTCTGGCCGGTCTTGGAGACCGAGAAGGCCGTCTTCGCGAGGAAGTTCTCGTCGATGTCCTTCTTGTATGCCTTGGAGGCGTCGGCGGCACCGGAGATCTTGCTGGAAGAGACGCCCTGGGCGGCCATCATGTTGTTCAGGGCCTCGTGGGCGCCGTTGCCGATGGCGAAGTAATAGCTGCCGGGGTCCAGGATATAGGTGCCTTTGGTGCCGTCGCCGTTATCGTAGTCGGAGTCGTAGCTCGCGATGTACTGCAGGTCGACCTTGACCTCGACCTCCTCGGAGGCACCGGGGGCGAGCTCGGAGGTCTTTCCGAAGCCGAGCAGCTGGACCGCGGACTTCTCGATGCCGCCGGCGGTGTAGGGGGCCTGGCCATAGACCTGGACGGAGGACTTGCCCGCCACGTCTCCGGTGTTGGTCACCTTCACCTTGAAGGTGGCGTAGGCCTCGGTCTCGCCGTTGTCGCCCTTCTCCACGCTGAAGACGGGGTCGCCCTCAAGCTCCTGCTTGAAGGTCGTGTAGGAGAGGCCGTAGCCGAAGCTGTACGTGACCTCGTCGTCGTAGTTCCACGCGCCCTCGCCGGCCGTGGCGCCCGCCTCGGAGGCGGCGTTGCCCTGGCCCAGGGCCGCGTCGTAGTAGCGGGTCTCGTAGTACTTGTAGCCGGTGTAGATGCCCTCGGCCTCGATGACGTATTTGCTCGAGGTATCGCCGAACTGGCCGGCGGAGCGGGTCAGGACATCGGTGTTGGCATAGGTGTAGTCGCCCATGTTCTGCGCGGCAGGGGCGGAGTCCTCGTTGACCGCGTAAGTGTCGGAAAGCGAGCCGGAGGGGTTGGCCTTGCCGGTGAGGAGGTCAGCGATGCCCAGCGTGCCGTAGGCGCCGGGGTGGCCGACCCAGAGGATGGAGGAGACGTTGGGGTCGTCCTGGAGCTCCTGGACCTCGACGGGGGTATCGGTGTTCAGCAGGACGATGACGTTCTTGGAGCACTCCTCGGCCATCTTGATGGCCTCGCGCTCGTTGTCGGTGAGCTCGAGCGGGTCGGAAGCGCCGGTGCCCTCTGCCACGGAGCCGGGCAGGTAGTCGTTCGCCTCCGCGGAAGCGCGGGCGATGGTCACGATCGCGGCGTCGCCGTACTGCTCATAGGTACTGGAAAGGTCGCCGGCAGCCTGCTCGACCTCGGAGCGGCTGGGCTCCTTGGGGTCGTAGTTCGGGGTCGCGACCTCGTTCTCGGCGTGGTTGTAGGTCTCGTTGAGCGTGGTGTAGGCGCTCATGAGGGTCGGGTTGATGTTCAGCCCGGCGCCGTCGAAGTCGAACTCGTCGCCCGTCCAACCGCCGGAGAGCGTGGACTGGGGCGGGGTGAAGGATATCGTGGTGCTGCCGTCGGCGGCCTTATTCTGCTGCATCTTAACGGAGCGTGCGATGGTGTTCTTGAAGTCGGTCTTGTTCTGGGAGAGCGCCTGCTCAAGGCTGATGAAGGGGCCCATGACCTTCGTGCCCATGCCGGAGCCCAGCAGCATCGTGTGGCTGCGGATGCCGAACAGCGAGACGTTCTCGCCGGACTTGAGCGGCAGGCCGCAACCGTCGGAGGTGTCGTTCTTGAGCAGGACCGCGCCCTCGGACTCCTCCTTGCGCCCAAGGTCGATGGCCTTCTGGATGAGGGCATGGGAGTTTCCTGTCCCGTCCTCGTTCAGCACATCGGAGCTTGGCGTGTAGTTCGCGTACAGCGGCTCGTCGTCCGTGGACTCGGAGACGAACTTCTCGCTCGTCGTCCCAAGGTTCGCATCGATCGTCGACCTGTAACCCTCGAGCAGCGTGCCCGCGCCCATCGAGAGGGACAGGGTGAACGCGCACACGGCGGTCAGTCCCCTGTACAGTCCGGCCTTCACGACCTTTCTTCCTTCTTTGTTTTCGCTCACATGAGCTCCCTTCAGTTCCGTGGTATCTGATATACCAGCTCTTTTACTATGATAGTTATATGTTCGTTTCTGGTATATCAGCTAGCTAAACGGAGCTGAAAAGTAGGTAAACGGTCGTAAAATCCCTACATTTTTATTATGCGATCAAGGGGCTCTCTTTAAATTTCCTGCTTTGATATCAGTAGTGAACGAGTCTTTTATGCTCTGATATATCCTCATGTACCTGCAGATTTACGGAGATTGTAAGCACTGATTAGCGGCAGGTTTACTTTGGCACCCCTTCCTGGGGCCCCATTCTCGGCCGCGGGGAAAATTTCCGCGCCGAAACGGGCTCGCCCAGCGGCTCACGACTTTGAGCCTTCGGCCCGCCCCCCGAAAACGGTTGCGGCTTAGATCCGGTCAGCCCATCCCCGACATTCGGCCAAAGACCAGCTCGACAGTCCATGGCCCCGCGCCCCTATTCGAGGATTCCGGTTACCGGGCGGGCCGATCGAGGTCGCTCGACCCCGCCGCCCTTTATACGAAGAGGGCACCGACTGCATAGTTGCGATCGGCGCCCTCTTGGGGATCACCAGCCTTTAGCAAACGCTGAAGCCCAAATCAGGCTACGAAACCTTGCGCGGCTTCGGGTTCTCGTGCCTGAACCTGCGCACCTTGACGATGACGGTCGCCAGGCAGGCGACGAAGCCCACGCCGGAGATCATGAAGCAGGCAGTGTCCGCGAGGACATAGGCGGGCTTCACGTACGAGATCGTCGTATTCGGGCCGATACCGTTCATCGCGAGCGAGTTGAGCGTCGCGTAGGCGATGCGGTGCACGCTCTCGCGCATCGCGGAGACGATCACCGGGTCGTCTTCGTAGGCCTGGAGCTGCTTCCACTCGATCTGGCACATCGAGTCAAAGAGGTCGGAGCCCGCGAGGACGCCGTCGGCGCCGTCCATATAAGTGAAGTTCGTACCCGAGTTGTCGGATATGATCGCGCCGTTGCAGCCCCACTCGCCGCGGAGCACGCCGGAGATCATCCCCTCGTCGGCCCCGTTCCAGTGACACCCGACGCGACTATAGGAGGTCATCACGCCGTTCGCCTCGCCCTGCGTGAACGCGTACTCGAAGGCGCGCAGGTAAACCTCGCGAATGGCCTGCTCGTTGGCCCAGGTCGAGACGCCGCAGCGGTTGGTCTCCTGGTCATTGAGGGCGAAGTGCTTGATCAGCACGTGGGCGCCCTTGGACTCGATCCCGTCGCATTCGCTGAGGAGCAGCTTTCCAGAGAGGAAGGAGTCCTCGGAGAAGTACTCGAAATTGCGGCCGCAATACGCGTTGCGGTGGATATTGGCGCCGGGGCCGTAGAGATAGCTCGTCTTCGCGGCGATGCAGTCGTTGCCGATCACGCGGCCCACCTCGGAGAGGAGCTCGGCATCGAAGGTCGCGCCCATGACGTCCTCGGAGGGCAGGCCCATGGTCTTGACGTCGGACGTGTGCCCAAAGAGCGTGGTGGTGAGGCCGGTGGGGCCGTTCTCGTCGCGGGTGCCGGGAAGCTGAATGGACTCGATCGGTTGGGTGTAGTGGAAGGCCGAGCCCACGAGGAAGCTCATGTCGGAGGCGCTCAGCTGGTCGAGGAGGTCGCCCCACTTGGGGTCGTCGTAGTCGAGGCCCATGAGATCGATGAGCTTGAGCCCGTTCTTGGCCCCGGTAACGGGCATTGCGGCGTCCGCATATTCGCCCTCGTAGAGGCCGGCCGCGTAACGCGAGTCGGCAAGCTCCGCTGCCATCCGCTCGGTTGCCTCAAGGACGGGGGCCTGCTCGGGCCAGGTGCCTTCCCAGTCTGAGCGGGAGAGATAGGTGACCGCCTGATCGCCCACATAGTCCGCACGGTTGAGGTCGGCGTCGTCGAATCGGTTGGTGACCCGAACCCCATCGACGGAGGAGGCGTAGGTCGTGGCGTCGAGCTCCGCGTTGGTCCACGCGACGACGGCGGAAGCATCTCCCCCCGAATCCATCTTCCCGCCGGTCGTGGCCGGGGTATAGCCCTTACGGGCCAGGAAGTTGTTCACGGCGGCGTGCGCCCCGCCCGCGACGGTGAAGAGATAGTCGCCCGTCTCGAGGACATAGGTCTCGGCACCGTCGGCGTCATAGGAGGCCATGTCGCGTCGATCGACCTGAACGGTCACGACCTGGGACTCCCCGGGCTCGAGGAGCTTGGTCTTGGAGAAACCGATAAGCTGGGCCGAGGGCTTCTCGATGCCGTGCGCTCGGTCATAATCGGTATAGGGCGACTGCATGTAGACCTGGACGGACTTCGACCCGGCCACGTCGCCGATGTTGGTCACGGTCGCGGTGAGGTCGAACTTGTCTGACGACGGGTCATAGGAGGCCGCGACGCCTGAGGTCTCGAAACTTGTATAGGAGAGGCCGTAGCCGAAAGCATAGGCAACGTCATCGGAGTATTCGTAGTCCCCGGCGTTTCCGGTACCCATGACGGTATCCTCGTAGCGGGTCTCGTAGTAGCGGTAGCCGACGTAGATGCCTTCTTGGTATACCAGGTATTTGCTGCTGGCCTTGGCAAGACCCAGCTCATCGGCGTTGGCATAGGTAAAGTCGCCGGAGTTGACCGTGGACGGCGCCGAGAGATTGTCGTAGAGGAACGTGTCGGGAAGGGAGCCGGACGGGTTCACGTCACCGCAGAGGATCTTGCCCACGGCGTTGACGCCCTGGGCGCCCACCCCTCCGATCCACAGGACGGCGTCGACGTCGTAGTCCGGGTCCTTGAGGAAGTCGAGCTGAAGCGGGTTTGAGGAGTTGAGGAGCACGAGCACCTTCTGGACCTTACCGGCCTCCTTCATGGCCTTGAGGTTGGCGAGTAGGTCGCGCTCTTCCTCGGTCAGGCCGAGGTAGCCGCCGGAGCGGGAATGCTCGTCGGCGGTGTTCAGATCATAGCCTTCGCCGCCCACGCGCGAGATGACGGCGATCGCCGCGTCGCCGTAGTCCTCAACCGAATCGAGCGTGGCCTGGTCGAACTCGGACCAGGGCACCTCGTTCACTTGGTTGGCGTCGACCTTCTTCTTGCCGGTAAGGCTCACGGTCTGGCGCTTATACACATCGGCCGAGCCGGGCCCCGTCGTGTAAAAATCCCACATGGTGGGGTTGACCTCGAAGCCCGCGTTCTCCATCGCGTCCTTGAGGTTCGGCACGTCAGAGACGTCGAGCCCGGCCGAGCCGGTGCCGCCGTAGACGAGGTCTACGCTCGAATGAGAGAAAAGCGTGACCTTGGCGCCCTTGGCAAGCGGAAGCGCGGCGTCGTCGTTCTTGAGCAACGTCGCCCCCTCCGCCTCGACCTTCTCCGAGAGGACCTTGCCGTACTCGACGCGCTCGTCGTCCGAGGAGAAATCGCTCGTGTAGTACTGCGCAGACTCGTCTGCGCAGTTGACGCGTGTGCGGCTCGACGCCGTCACAAGGTCGAAGGTCATCGGGAACCAGTTAAAGAAATACAGCGCGATGCCTGTGCCTACGAACATGACCGGAAACAAGACGCATAGGATCTTCGCGGGCAGCGCGACGCGTCTCCTCGCCTTCTTCCATGCCTTCTTCCGCGCCCTGTATCCCACAGGATCGACGGGCTTCCTTTGCAACATCATCTTCTCTCCCTACGTCGATATCGGAATTCCTCGCCATCTCAAAGCGAACTCTGGTATATCAGCCTAGGGATTTCTCACAGGTATTTAATCTATTTCAGCACCTATTCAGACAGACGGTAGCAAGGAAGCGGTGAGCGTAGCTGCATTTTTATTCTCTAACGCACATAACGCAATCGTTGTATGAGCTTCGAACTGATATTCAATATGCCGGTTCACACGGCTACCGCAACGACATATGCGCGACTCGCAGAGCGGGGACGAAGGCTCCTTTGGAGAGCAAGCCCATCCTGCGGATAAGACGCGCGCAACGAAGAATCTTTTTTCGATCTCCTGGGGATGCGCCCGCCCACCTACACGGGCCCCGGACGGTCGGATTCCGGCCACTTGTCCCCGCCCCCTTTACGCGAAGAGGCCGCCGACCGGAATGAAACGCGGTCGGCGGCCCACAGAAAGGGATGGGACCTAGGTTTAAGGGGCTCCCCGGGCCAAAGCCGCCGGTGCGGCCCCAGCGGCAAAGCCCTACTCGTTGTCTGCCCAGTTGCTCTTTTGTTGGCCCTTTTTCTTGATCAACTTGTACGCAGGGTTCGGGGCCGAGACGCGGCGCCAAACGGCCTCGTCGGCGCACTCCCCCGCCACGGCCTCGACACGGGTCTCGCCCTCGGGCAGCGGTATGAAGAGCCTAAAGACGTGCGGGTCCTTGGGGTCTTCGCGGACGGTCTGGACCTCCTTGCCGTTCACGAGGAACTTCACCTCGGGCAGGTTCGAGTACGCCTTGACGGTAATCGAGCTCGCGCAGCGGTCCTCGAAGCGCGTCGAGCACAGGTGCACAAAGGGATCTTTGCTCCACCAGGCCTTGTAGATATAGAAGGCGTCTTTCTTGGTGCGGCGGTCGAAGGTCACGAGGCCCTTGTGGTTCATGCCGGGCTCGCCGCCCTGGTCGCGCGCATCGGCCGCGAAGTCGAACATGTTCCACACGTGCGTGGCCCAGAAATACGGGCGCTTGGCAAAGAACTTGAGCATGTACTCGTGGTACACGCACTGGTACTCCTCCGTATGGTCGTTGCGGCGCGGACGCTCGGAGTGGAGGTTGGGCATGGCCTCGCAGCCGTACTCGCTCATGCCGATGGCTCGGCGACGGTTGAAGAGGCGCCAGAACCCGAACCACGCCTTGTTCAGCCAAAGACCCGGCACGTACCAGCCAAGGTAGAGGTTCCAGGCAACGACGTCCGAGATGTGGGCGCTCCTGTTGAAGGGCCCGCACATGGCGTAGCAGGCCAGGGTCGTCGGGCGCGTCTGGTCCATCTCGTGCACGAGGTCGTTGAGCACACGGTGGTTATCGAGCATGTCGGCCTTGTCCTTCGTCGAGATCGTGATCTCGTTCGACAGGCCCCAGACGCAGATGCTCGCGTGGTTGTAGTTCTGGACGATGAGCTCGTGCATCTGGTCGAGGGTGTTCTGGCGGCCGTTGGGCATATGCTCGGAGATATAGGGGATCTCGGCCCAGACCACGAGGCCGACCTCATCGCACGCGTCGTAGAAGACCTGGTTGTGCTGATAATGGGCCAGGCGCACCGTGTTGGCGCCGATCTCCTTGATGAGCTCGATGTCCTCGAGGTGCTGCTCGGGCGTGAGCGCGTTGCCGATGCCCTTACGGTCCTGGTGGCGCGAGACGCCGCGCAACGGGTAGGGGCGACCGTTCAGGAAGAAGCCCTTATCGGGGTCGATATGGAAGCTGCGCACACCGAAGCGCGTGCCCACGGCATCGAGGACGGATCCGTCGGGCCCCACGAGCTCGAGCCTCGCTGCGTAGAGATAGGGGTCGTCCACGCCGTCCCAGCGGTGTGCGCCGCGAATCCTCAGCGTGACGTCGAGCCCCTCACCGGAGGCGACCTCGGCGCCGGAGGCGTCGACTATCCGAGCGCGCACGCGGCACCCGTCCGCCGCAGGGCCGTCGGCCCAGGACTCGATCCTGACCTCGGCGTCCTTGTCCCCGTCCTGGATCTTGGGCGTGACCTTGAGGCCGGGCGTGCCGTAATAGTCCATCGCAAAGTGGGTGGAGGAGAGCACCACGAGCTTGACGTCGCGGTAGATGCCGCCATAGAAGGTGAAGTCGGCCTTCTGAGGATAGACGCGGTCGTTCTTGGAGTTGTCCACGGCGACGGACAGCTCGTTTTTGCCGGGGCGCACGAGCGTCGTCACGTTCACCCGGAAGGTGGAGTAGCCGCCGTCGTGGTGGCACGCGTCGATGCCGTTCACCTTCACGTCGGCGGTCGCGTTCACACCGTCGAACTCGAGGTAGACCGACTCCGCGGCGCGGTCGAACTCGGGGACGTCGAAGGTGCGCGCGTACGTGCAGGTTCCGCGCCAGTAGTCGTTGCCGCCGTCCTGGCCGTCGACGGCGTTCCACGTATGGGGCACGTCCACTCGCTCGACCTCGCCGAAGGGGCCGGTGAAGTCCCAGCCTTCGTTCAAGTTGATAAAGGAGCGCATGAGTCGGTTCCTTCCGTAAGATGAAAGGCTCTCGCTGTTCCGCATCTGGCCGCTTATCCCCACAGGCCGATGCTGCGGCAGGACGAGTCAGACCACTTGCCGCCATGAGAGCAACAGTATTGACGCCGGCTATTATTGCATAAGCTGATATATCACTTACAGCGGTAATATAACGAGACTGACTCCTGTGAATGGCTCGTTTCGTCGGCAAACGTGCAGAAAGGAACCAAATATCGGGAATATGTCGACCCTCAATCGACTTTTCTCGTACCGAGAAAGTCGTTATCTAATATGTCAGCATCCTGAATAGGCACTCTCGTCCGACCCGTCAAAGTAGTCGGGATATGCCGAAAGAACCGTACCGTAGTCGTAGCGCGACTTGAGAAGATGGTCGCTCACGAGGTAGCGCGCAAGGTTCACGTCCCCCTCGGCGATGGCCTTGCGCATATGGCGATGCTGGCACACGACCTTCTCGGAGTCAACCTCCCTCGTGATCGCGGAAAGCCAACGAAACCGCTCGAAGTGCGTGTTCGTGAGATTGAGCCATTGCCAGATGATCGGTCTGCCGGCCATCTCGAAGAAGGCCCGGTGCATGGCGTTGTCGGCCTCGAAGAAGCCCCTATCGTCGCTGTCGTCGAGGGCTTCTTCCTGGAGCTCAATCAAGGCATCGAGCCGCGCCAGGCCCTCCGGGCGAATCTTCGCGCAGCACTCGGTAACGACCTCGCGCTCCAGGCACTCACGCGACAAGCGGGCGGCCTCGGCATGGCGCATGTTTATCTTTGATACATAGGTGCCGCTTTGGGGGATGGACTCGACGAGGTCTTCCTGCGCGAGGCGGAGAAACGATTCGCGGACCGGCGTGCGACCCAGGCCAAGGTCCTCGCAGACCCCCTTGATGCCGAGCTTCGCGCCCGGGATGTACTCGGCGTAGATGATCCTCTCGCGGATCATCCCATACGCCTGGTCCTGTAAACTCGTAGCTTCTTTCTCCACGTCATCCCTCTCGTCGACAACCTGCCAAGTATAACAACACGTGATGGGTAAACGCCTGGGGCCGGCGGACGCACAAGGAAAAACGACGGCAGGCCGGCGCGTGGGACGGGATAGCCGGCGCTGCGGCCAGCGCGGCGTGCGCGGGCCGCGCGAAAGGCTGACGAAGGGGGCCGATCGACCGCTAGCGGAGGCGCGGCTCCGGGGTCACGAGCTTGTCCGCCGGCGCGCCCTCGGCGTCCGCGAGCTCGACGTAGCGGATCGCTGGGTCGTCGTAGGTGGACCAATAATACCGGCCCGTCTCGCCGCTGAAGCAGCTTGTGTACAGCGTGCGCTCGAAGTCGCCGTTGCCCATGCGCGCGGCGCCCTCGACCATCGCCACGCCCTCGAGCGTGCGGAACATGCGGATCACGTTGTCCTTCTCGGTGTCCTTCTCGGGGTAGTTCGCGTTGAGGTAGGCGGCCTTCACGAAGCGCGACGGGGAGTAGCAGTCGCCCGGGATCCCCCTCATGCCCGCGCCGGCGCCGTAGGGGGCGAGGTCCGCGCGGCCCCAGCGGGCATCGGCCGGGAAGTCGTTCGTCGCCGTGATGTAGCCGCGCAGGTTCTCGAGGTGCCACTCGAGCGAGGGCTGGTTCGTCAGCACGTCGACGGGGTCGTCCATGACGTGCATGCCGTCCGCGCGGCTCTCGACCACGATGGAGCGCTTCGCGTCGCCGATGATCCAGTGCAGGTAAGAGACGCCCAGCCCCTCGCCCGCCGACGCGCCCACGACCGCGACGTCCTGAAGCGCCGCCTCGGCCTCGTCCACGCTCGAGAAGGTCGCCGCCACCCAGAGCGGGAACTCGAAGGCGCACACGTTCGTCTTGCCGTCGACGGGCGCCTCGGCGTAGGCCGCGTAGCCCGGGAAGTTGAGGCCCGCCACCGCGAGCCCCGCATCATTGCCGCAGTCGAAGAACATCGGGTAGTTCCGGTAGTCGACGCACATGCCCACCGCGGCGTGCGCGGCGGGGGCGTCGTCCATGAACTTGTAGCTCACCGGGAAGCCCGCCGGGACCACGCGCGGCTTCTCGCCGTACCCGCAGCTCCAATCGAGGTTGCGGCCGAAGTACATGCCGCCGTCCTTGCCCGTGAACCTAACTCCTGTGCACATACGTGCCTCCTTGTCGCGTTCGTTTCGCGGCCGTCGCGCGACCGCGGCACCCGCCCCATCCCTATGCGGCTTCTACCCGCCATGCGCCGCGCACACAGAGCCGGCACAAAAAACGCGGCAAGAAGCACGGTGGTCTTCTTGCCGCGAGGAGGTCGCGCGATGGGTCGCCCGGTTAGACGAGCTTGCCCTTGCAGTGGTCGCACATGTGCTGAATCATCTGCGCGACCCAGCCCATGAAGTCGCCCTTGCGCGCCTTGAGCTCGCCGTTCACGAGCTCCTCGTAGGCGACCTTGACCTTGATGAAGCGGGTGACCTTGGCGATGCCCTCGTGGGTCATGCAGGCCTCCTCGACCTTCTGCGGGCCCAGGCCCATAAGGATGCGGGGGTTGTACATAACGTGGTCGGCGCCCGCGTCGTCCTTGTAGACGACGACGGCCTTGGTCACGCCGATCTGGTTGGCGGCGAGGCAGACGGCGTCGTCGAGGGAGTTCATGGTGTCGATGAGGTCCTGGGCGACGGCGGCGTCATCGGCGGTCGCGCGCTCGCAGGGGGTGGTGAGGACGGCTTCGTCGGTGACGAGGTCTTTGATCATGACGGTTCCTTTCTGTGGGGCGGGCATCGGGCCCGGCCGCGGCGCTGGCGTTGCGCCGAACCGTCTAAGTATACGGCAAGGGGGGTAGGTGTCCTAAACGGTTCCCCACCCCGGACCACAGGGGGCCGCTATGCCGGAAGGCCTGTCCCAGGCCGCCCGACCCCACAAGCGCCCTGTGGGGCACGCCCCGAGAGGGCCGCGACGCCGCGATTCCATGTCCCCCGAGCCGTCTCGTAATAAACTCTGACTTTTCCGACATTTCTATCGGAATGCCGGGTATCCGCGCCCCTCCAGACCAGTTTTTCCTGGGCTTTTGCTGTTCTAAACGAGCTCGCTACTCGAGGTTTTCGTAGAAATGTCGGAAAAGTCAGAGTTCTTGTCGCCGAGGCCAAAAACCACGCGCCGCAGCCCGCGAAACCGCGCCGCCACGGCGTTACCATGAGACCCGTTGAGTGGGCCGGGCGGCCCGGCGACGTTCAAGGAGGCAAACCATGCCCAGGGAGACGAAGAAGGCCAAGGCCGAGCGCGCCCGCGAGGTCGCGCGCCGCCTCGACGAGAAGTACGGCCCCGTCGAGTGCTTCCTCGACCACGAGAGCCCCTTCAGGCTCCTCATCGCGGTCATGCTCTCGGCGCAGACCACGGACGCGCAGGTCAACCGCGTGACGCCCGAGCTCTTCCGCCGCTGGCCCACGCCGTTCGACCTCGCCGCCGCCGACCCCGTCGACGTCGCCCAGGTCATCCGCAGCCTCGGCTTCTACAAAAGCAAGGCCCGCCACGCCGTCGAGTGCGCCCAGACGCTCGTCGCCGAGCACGGCGGCGAGGTCCCGCGCACCATGGCCGAGCTCACGAAGCTCCCCGGCGTGGGCCGCAAGACGGCGAACATCGTCTTGAACGTGGGCTACGGCATCGTCGAGGGCATCGCCGTGGACACGCACGTGAACCGGGTCGCCCATCGCCTGGGCCTCAGCCCCAAGACCCACGAGAAGGAGCCCCTCAAGACCGAGCAGGACCTGCTCGCCCTCCTGCCGCGCGAACTGTGGGGCCCCGTGAACCACCAGTGGATCCTTCACGGCCGCCAAACCTGCACCGCCCGCTCCCCCAAATGCGACGCCTGCGTGCTTGAGGATATCTGCCCGAGCGCGCGCAAGTTCTAGGAGCCGACCATGCTAGCAAGCCGCATCGTGGTATGTTTCGTCTTCTTCAGTCTCGTGGGCTGGGTCTTCGAGTCCGCATACTGCTCCATCACCGAGAAACGCTGGTGCAACCGAGGCTTCCTCTTCGGCCCCGTGTGCCCCATCTACGGCGTGGGCGCGGTGGCGGCGATCGCCGTCTTCGGCAACGCCGCCGTCCAGAGGTCGATCCCGCCCGCATGGGTCGTCTTCCTCGTCTGCGCCGCGGGCGCCTCCGCGATCGAGTGGGTGACGTCGGTCGCGATGGAGAGGCTCTTCGGCGCGGTGTGGTGGGACTACTCGAACATGCCGCTCAACCTGAAAGGGCGCGTCTGCGTCCCCGCGGCGGCGCTCTTCGGCCTTGCGGGCTGCGCCATCACGTACCTCGTCGTTCCCGCGCTGAGCCGCATAAACGGGCAGCTCGACCCCCTCGCCGTCGAGGTGGCCTCGCTCGTCCTCACGGCCCTCGTCGCCGCCGACGCGACGCTCACCGTGTGCACGCTCACCGAGGTCCTCGCGGCCGTCGAGCAGCTCGAGGCCGAATTCGACAGCCGCATGCAGGCCGCCGTCGAGGCGGTACCCGAAATCGTGCCCGACATCTCGGCCGGTCTCCAGTCCCGCGCGAACGCCCTGCGCGAGGACGGCGAGCGCCGCATGGACCGCGTGCGCGAGGGCGGTGCCGAACACGCCGAGCGCATCCGCGAGCTCGCCGGCCGCATGGGCGCGCGCCAGAGCCACATCCTGCACAACGCCAGGCGCTTCAGCAGCAGGCGCACGGGCGCGGCGGCGCGCCGCCTGTCCGAGGCGCTCGACGCCCTCGCAAAGAAGGGCCGCAAATGAGCCGCAGGTTGAGCCCCCGGTCGCAAGCGGAGTTCAGGGCCATCGTCGACGAGCTCGCCGGCTCCGGCCGCACGGCCCGGATGCGCGAGTGCGTCCAGCACGGCCGCGTGACCACGTGGGACCACTGCGTCCGCGTCGCGCACGCGAGCCTCTCCCTGGCCGAGCGCCTCCACCTGCGCGTCGACCGGCGCGCGCTCGTCCGCGCAGCGCTTCTCCACGACTACTTCCTCTACGACTGGCACGAGCCGGGGCACGCCGCCCACGCCACGCAGCACCCCGTCTACGCGCTGAGGAACGCCCGCGAGGACTTCGACCTCACGCCCCTGGAGGAGAACGTCATCGCGTCGCACATGTGGCCGCTGCCGCCCACGCGCGTCCCGGCGAGCACCGAGGCCGCGCTCGTGTGCCTGACCGACAAATGGTGCTCGCTCCTCGAGACCTTCTTTATGAGGTAGGCAAGGTAGATCAATGCTGCAAAAGACCTGGTCAATGGCCAAGAAGACCCTCACTCTGCACATCCCTAGCACCGCGAGGGGCCCGCTGCCGCTCGCGGTGCTGAACGTCTACGCAGGCGACGGCTCCGACGTGTGGCGCCGCTGCTGCGAGCTCGCCCACGGTGACGTCCCGTTCGCCCTCGCAGCCGTGGGCGGCCTCGATTGGGAGCGCAACATGACGCCCTGGCCGGCCGAGCCCGCCACCCGCAACGAGGCGCCCTACGCGGGCGGCGCCGGCGCGCACCTCGCCTGGATCCTCGCGGAGGCGCTGCCCGCCGTCGAGCGCGAGCTCGCGTCCGCGGGCATCGAGGTCTCCTACCGCGTGATCGCCGGCTACTCGCTCGCGGGCCTCTTCGCGCTCTGGGCGCCGTGGCAGACGGGCGCCTTCGCGCGGACGGCGAGCGCGTCGGGGTCGCTCTGGTACGAGGGTTTTCTCGAATACGCCGCAGGTCAGGAACCCATTCGCGTGCCCGATGCGGCCTACCTCTCCCTCGGCAGCAAGGAGCACCGCACCCCGAACCGCCTCATGCGCCACGTCCGCGAGCGCACCGAGCAGATGGCGGGCCTTCTTCGCGGCCTCGGCGCGCGGACGACCTTCGAGTTGAACCCCGGCAACCACTTCCAGGACCCCGACCTGCGCATGGCCCGCGCGCTCCTCTCGGTGACCGCGTGAACCGGGCGCAACCGGACGGCCGCACCAGGCCGCGCCCACGCCCCGCGCCGCGCCGCGGGCCCCGCCCACGCACCCACGCCGCGCACCCCGCCCACCGTTCACGCAACCGCAACGCGCAACGGGCTAGAATCGAACCCGTTGCACACAGCGCGCAGAAAGGAAACCAATGGAGCGCAAGAACGCCTGGAAGGGCTACGACGCCGAGCAGCTCAAGCAGCTCGACCATATCTGCGAGGGCTACAAGGCCTTCATCTCGCAAAACAAGACCGAGCGCGAGTGCTGCGCCGCCGCCGTCCGGATGGCGCGCGAGGCCGGCTACGTCGAGCTCTCCCAGAAAGTCGCGGCGGGCGAGGCCCTCAAGCCCGGCGACAAGGTCTACGCCGTCAACCACGGCAAGTCCCTCATGCTCGCGAACCTCGGCACGGACGACCTCCAGCAGGGCGTAAACATCCTCGGCGCCCACATCGACTCGCCGCGCCTCGACATCAAGCAGAACCCGCTCGACGAGAAGAACGACCTTCTCACCATGGACACCCACTACTACGGCGGCATCAAGAAGTACCAGTGGGTCACCATCCCCCTCGCCATCCACGGCGTCGTGGCCAAGAAGGACGGCTCGACCGTGACCGTGAACGTGGGCGAGGACCCCTCCGACCCCGTGTTCTGCGTCTCCGACCTGCTCATCCACCTCGCGCAGGAGCAGCTCGCCAAGGAGGCCTCCAAGGTCATCGACGGCGAGATGCTCGACGTGCTCGTGGGCGGGCGCCCCATCGTTGTCAAGGAGGGCGAGAAGCCCGGCGAGGGCGACGCCGCCTCCGACCTCGTGAAGAAGAACGTCCTCGGCATCATCGAGGAGCGGCTCGGCTTCGAGGAGGAGGACCTTCTCTCCGCCGAGCTCGAGGTCGTGCCCGCCGGCGCTGCCCGCGACCTGGGCTTCGACCGCTCCATGATCTTGGGCTACGGCCAGGACGACCGCTCCTGCGCCTACACGAGCCTCGTCGCGCAGCTCGACGTGCCCGAGGTGTCCCGCACCTCCGTGTGCCTGCTCGTGGACAAGGAGGAGATCGGCTCGGTGGGCGCGACCGGCATGACGAGCCGCTTCTTCGAGAACACCATGGCCGAGCTCCTGGCGCTCGCGGGCCAGCCCGGCGACCTCGCGCTGCGCCGCTGCCTCGCGGGCTCCAACATGCTCTCGAGCGACGTCTCGGCCGGCTTCGACCCCACCTTCGCCTCCGCCTTCGAGGCGAAGAACGCCAGCTACCTGGGCTGCGGCCTCACCTTCAACAAGTTCACCGGCAGCCGCGGCAAGTCCGGCTCCAACGACGCCGACGCCGAGTACGTCGCGAAGATCCGCCGCGTGATGGACGAGGGCGGCGTCAACTGGCAGACCGCCGAGCTCGGCCGCGTCGACCTGGGCGGCGGCGGCACGATCGCCTACATCCTGGCCGAGTACGACATGCACGTCATCGACTGCGGCGTGCCCGTGCTGTCCATGCACGCGCCGTGGGAGGTCACGAGCAAGGCCGACGTCTATGAGGCCTACCGCGGCTACTGCAGCTTCCTCGAGCGCGCCTAGCCGTTTATTGCCGAGAAGGGCGCCGGGGCCGCGGGCCGCACGCGGTCCTGGGCCCGGCGCCCTTCTCGGCATTGCCCGTCATCCCGGGCCGTGCTCCCCGCTGTCCCTGACCGCCCAAACCGCACCCACCGAGAAAGGACCCGTATGCACCACGAGCGCCGCACGTCCGCCGGCTCGATCATCGGCCGCGCCTACCTCACGCTCCTCGCCGCGGCGTTCCTCAGCCGGGTCGCCGCGTCCCTGTGCGGGGTCGCCGCGGGCATCGTCGTGGGACAGGGGCTGGGCACCGCGCAGCTGGGCTCGCTCTCGGTCTTCGACCCGGTGAGCCGCGTGCAGGCCACGCTCGAGGTCGCGATCTCGACCGGTGCCGCCTACCTGTGCTTTTATTACCAAGGCCTGGGCGAGAGGAAGCGTTCCGACGCCGTCTTCACCCTCGCGTGCCTGCTCGAGGTCGTCCTCGGGGTGATATTCATGGTCGTCTTCGGCCCGCTCGCCCGCCCCATCGCCGAGCTCCTGGGCGCGAGCGGCGAGGCCGCGCGGATGGCCGCCGGCTACGTCAACGGCTGGGCGCTGGGCTGCATCCCGGCCATGCTCCAGTCCTTCTTCACGACCTACCTCGTGCTCGACGGGGCGAAGGGGCGCGCCGTGGCCTCCGCCCTCACCCTGAGCATCGCGAACGTCGTCCTCGCGTGGGTCTCGCTCCGCATCTTCGCGGGAACGCCGAGCGACACCTTCGGCGTGGGCTTCGCCAACACGATCGCCTATTTCCTCGCGCTCGCCGTCTGCCTCCCGCACTTCCTGGGCTCGCGCTGCTCGGCGCGGCTGCGGCGCCCCCGAGACGTCCGCCGCGAGACCGCGGAGATCCTCAAGCGCGGCTCCGCCCAGGGCTTCAACCGCGTGGGCACCGTCGTCTTCTCCGCCATAAAGAACGGGACGCTCATCGCGACCGGCGGCGTCGCGGCCCTCGCGGCGAGCGGCGCGGTGAGCCACGTGCGCACGCTCATCTTCGCGTTTATCCAGGCGGCGAGCTCGACCGTGGGCGGCGTCTCCTCGGCCCTGTGCGGCGAGCGGGACGAGAAGGGCCTGCGGACGCTGCTCAAGGTCGCCGTCCGCACCCAGCTCCTCATCTGCCTCGCGGTGAGCGCGGCCGTGTTCTGCGCGGCGCCGGTGCTCGTCAGGGTCTTTGGCATCGACGACCCGCAGACCGCTTTCGTGGCCGAGCAGATGATGCGCATCTACGCCGTCTCAATCCTGCCCGATGCCCTCTACCAGCTCTATTTGAGCCTGCAGTGTGCCATGGGCCGGGCCGCGCTCTCGAGCGGGCTGAGCCTGGGCGGGACCCTGGTCGTGTCGTCCCCGCTCATGCTCCTGCTGTCGCGCGCGATGGGTCCCGTGGGCACGTGGGCCGGCATCGCCGTGTCCTCCGTCGCAATGCTCGTGGTCTGCGCGGTCATGGTGTTGCGCGCCGGCAAGGGCCTCATGAGCGCGCGGGCATGGCTCCGCATCCCCGAGGAGTGGAGCGGCAAGGGGGCCCAGCTCGCGCTCGACCTGGACGGAAGCGCCGATTCGCGCCTTCAAGCTGCCGAGGAACTCGAAGCGTTTTGCCGCGAGCAGGGCATCGAGACCCGTCAGGCGACCGCGGCCCAGCACGTGGCCGAGGAGGCTTGGGCGCTCATCGCCGCCCGTAGGGAGCAGGAAGGCGCCGCCGCGTGCATCGATTTCCGCATGCTCGCCCAGCCCGAGGGCCTCACGATTCGCCTGCGCTACCCCGGCAAACCCTACGATCCCCTCACCGACCCCGATGCCGCGCAGGGGCTCGAGGCGAAGCTCCTCGCCCACTTCGCGAGCACGCGGGATTACCGCTTCCAGATGGACGTGAACAACCTCGTCTTCACCATCGCGCCGTGACGCGCCGTCCCGCCGGCGGCGGCTCATTCCGCTGGCGGCGGCTCGCGAGCCCTGCGCCCGGGCCGGTCGCGCGAGCAATTTCGAACATCTCTGTGACTCGCAGGGGACTCGGCCAGTAGACGGCCAAGGGGCCAACCTCCTGACCTGCGGTTTTGCCGAGCCGAATCGCTCGGCTACTCGCCCGGTCGGCCGCGAGTCACAGAGATGTTCGGGATTGCCCCGCGACGGCCCCGCCTCGAGCGCGCGACCTCGGCTCAGGGCATCCCAGGCGCCTTAAGTGGGCCGACCTCGCCCTGGATATGCCGAACTCAGGGTCACCGTGCAACTTTTTTCCAGTTCTGCGTGGCTGAAGCCGGGGTTTTGCGAGTAGCGGGGCTGCAAAACCAGAGATTCGTGGCAACTCGAAGGGAGCCCGCCCGCGTTTGCCCAGTTGATCCGCGAAACTCGTCATATCAAGTATCGAATAGTCCACGCACAACCGCGAATTCGTATCGCGGCGGCAGCAGTCGCGGCGGTAAACCCGCGCGGGCCGACCAAAACCGGTCGGCCCGCGCGGGTTTGACGTGAGCACCTTCTACCCCAAAAGGGCCATGACCTCGCGTTTCGCGGCAAGGAACTCGTCGGTGAAGTCGAACTTGGCCCCGGCCTTGTCCGCCGCGTCGCGGTCCACGCTCACCATGCCCGCGACCATGGACGGCACGCCGACGCGCGGGTCGCCGCCGAGCACGTAGATACGGCTCGCCATGATGACGGCCTCGTCCACGTCGTGCGTGATGACGACCGAGGCCATGCCCAGCTCGGCGGCCGTCCGCACGTACCAGCTGCGGATATCCGCGCGCGTAAGGGCATCGAGCGCGCTGAACGGCTCGTCGAGCAGCGCGACGTCGTTACCCATGAGGTAGGTGCGCAAAAACGCCGCGCGCTGCCGCATGCCGCCCGAGAGCTGGCTCGGCCACTTGTCCTCCACGCCCGACAGGCCAAAGCGCTCGAGCAGCGGCCGCGCCTTCTCGCGCGCCTCGGCGGGCTTCTTCCCGCCGATGACCAGCGGCAGGCAGGCGTTGTCCAGAATCGTTCGGCTCTGCAGCAGGAGGTCTTTCTGCAGCATGTAGCTCACGTGGCCCGGCTCACCCGTGATGTCGCGCCCGTGCAGGAGCACCCGGCCCGCGCGCGGCCGCATCAAACCCGAAAGCGCATACAGAATCGTGGTCTTGCCGCACCCGGACTTGCCCACGATGCAGACGCACTCCCCCGCCGCAACGGACAGGCTCACGTCGCGCACGACCTCGGGCCCCTCGCCCCAAGCAAGGGTGAGCCCCCGCGCCTCGAGCGCGGGGGCCTGCATCGCCTCGTCGGTCTTCTCGGCGTCCATGCCGCTTACGCCAAGAAGGACGTGTCGAAGCCGGCGTTGACGTCGAGCTTGTTCTCGACGAGCGAGTTGTCGTTCAGCCACTGGAAGTAGGCCGCCCAGCGCTTGCCGTCGATGACGCCCCAGCTCTCGGCGTCGGCGGTGTACTGGCTCGCCAGGAACTTGGCGGATGCCTCCACGAGCGCGGAGTCGAGCTCGGGGACCTCGTCGCACAGGATCTGCGCGGCGTCCTCGGGGTGGTCGACGGCGAACTCGTAGCCCTTCTTGGCGGCGCGCAGGAACGCCTTCACGGCATCGGGGTTGTCCTTCATGAAGTCGTTGTTCGCGGCGAGGACGGGCGTGTAGAAGTCGAAGACGTCGTCCATGTCCTTGAAGCTGAAGTAGTTCACCGGGTAGTCCTGGACGGCGGCGTTCTGCACGGCCCAGCCCTCGTAGACCCACACGCAGTCGAACATGTTGGCCTTCAGGCCCTGGACCTCGTCGTCCACGGTGAAGGGGACCATCTGAAGCTTGGAGAAGTCGCCGCCGTCGGACTCCATGACCTGCTTGATCGTGGCCTGCTCAACGGCCATGTCCCACGTGGTATAGACATGGTTCTCCATGAGGGCGGCGTGCGTGATGCCGTCCTCCTGGCGGCTCATGATGCCGGAGGTGTTGTGCTGGATGACGGCGGCCACGGCGGTGAGGCCGGTGTTGCCGGCGTCGTAGGCGGCGGCCAGGTAGTCCTGGTAGCTCACGCCGAGCTGGGCCTGGCCGGCGCCGATCGCGCCCTCGGCCGTGCCGTCGGCGGGCTGGACGATCTCCACGTCGAGGCCCTCATCGGCGAAGAAGCCCTTGTTCTGGGCCACGTAGATGCCGGTGTGGTTCGTGTTGGGCGTGTAGTCGAGGCAGAACGTGATCTTGGTCTTCTCGGCATCGGAGGCGGGCTTGTCGCTCGAGGAGCCGGAGTCGGAGGAGCCGTTGCCGGAGTTGCAGCCGGCGAGCACGAGCGTGGCCGCGGAGACGAGGGAGCCGGCGACGAACGCGCGGCGGGAGAGGCCGGCGCGGGCGGTGAGCTGGGCGAGGTTGGGCTTCTTCATTATTTGTCGTTCCTTTCTGCCCTCTTCCAGGGCATACACACGCGCTCAAGGACGTCGACGCCGCGCATGAGCGCGAGCGAGAGCGCGGAAATGATGATGATCACCGCGAACATGCGGTCGTAGGCGAAGGACTTGCGGACGCGCGTCATGTAGACGCCCAGGCCCCAGAACCCGCCGAGCCACTCGGAGATGACGGCGCCCACGATGGCGTAGGTCGCGCTGATGCGCAGGCCGCTGAAGAACTGGTCCATCGCGGCGGGGAGCTTCGCGTAGCGGAAGATCTGCCACTCGGACGCCTTCATCGTGCGCATGAGGTCGATCTGGTCCTGGTCGACGGAGCGAAAGCCGCTCGCCAGCGCGACCGTCACCGGGAAGAACGTGCCGACGATGACCAGGAGCACCTTGGGCAGGATCCCGTAGCCGAACCACAGCACGAACAGCGGCGCGATGGCGACGGTCGGAACCGTCTGGCTCACGGTGAGCAGCGGGTCGAAGGCCAGGTAGAACGTCTCGAAGCGGTCCATGAGCACGGCGAACGCGAAGCCGATGGCGACGCCGATCGCCAGGCCGAGCGCGGCCTCGGCCAGCGTGTAGAGCATGTGCTGGCACAGAAGCGGCAGGTCCTTGAAGAGCGCCTGGGCGACCGCGACGGGGCTGGGCAGCATGTAGTTGGGCACGAGGCCCGCCGAGCAGGACGCCTGCCAGACGACGAGGATGCCCGCGATGGCGCACAGCGGGGCGATGACCTTCTTTGTGGGCTTGTGGGGGCGCATGCTAGGCCGCCGACTCGGCGGGCTTAGGCGCGAACTCGGGGTCGCCCTCGTGGTACTTGGCCACCTTGTGCTCCGTGGTCATGACGTCGCCCTCGGGCTTGAAGTTGATCTTTGCGTAGGTCATGACGTGCTTGCAGCCGGCCTTCGCGCCCACGAGCTGGCAGTTCTTGAGGATCTCCATGCACTGGTCGTAGTCGCCCTCGATGGCGGTCTCGAAGGGGCCCACGAAGTAGTCGACGCCCGTCGAGTCGATGTAGGCGATCACGGCGTCCACGGCGGCGCAGGTCGCCTCGTCGGTCTGGGCGTCCATGGGGAGGTACTGAATAGCGATCGAGCAGTTCAAAGCCCGGCTCCTTTCTTCGCGGCGAGGCCGCGCGGGTTCCGGGCACGAAAAAAGCGCCTTCGTAGGCGCCGAGCGAGCCATGCTCTGGTCCCTACGCCGGCATTGCCCGGATCAGGTCGACGGTCAGGGCCGCGCTCCTGGGCCCATTCTCAGCCGGCGTGCGCCAGCCCCCGTTTTTACAGCTGTAGTGTAGCACGCCGCGCGCGGGCGGGTGACGCGCCGGGCGGGCGGCGCGGAGGCGCGTTGCGCAGAAGTGCGCTGCAGAGGTGCGGGCTTCTTGGCAAGAAAACCGTCGGAGGTGCATGCGCCTGCCCCATAAATGCAAAGAGGTGCATCCACCCGCGGATGCACCTCTGCAATCACTCGACCAAAATCCCCCCCGTAACGCGGCGCGCTAGCACTCGCGTTCGGCGCGCGACGTCTCGAGCACGGCGCACGTAAGCGAGACCGCCATCGCAACGATGAGCACGACGAGCGCCGTCTGCGTGCCGGCGGCCGTGGCCTCTGCCATGCCGTCCTCGGCCACGCCGACCTGCGCCGCGTTGACCACGGCGGCCGTGACGCTCGTGCCGATGGCGCCCGCGAGCTGCTGCATCGTGGTGAACATCGCGTTGCCGTCCGACTTGAGGCCCGTCGGCAGGAAGCGAAGCGCGCAGGTCATGTTGTTGCCGTACATGAGGCTCTGGCCACCCGCGAACAGCACGTAGACGACCGTGGCCGCAAGCGTCGACATGCTGCGCGAGGCGATCGCGAGCAGGAAGACCGAGACGATCGCGGCGACGGAGCCGGTCAGGATGGGCTTCCGGGCGCCAAAGCGGTCGAGCAGCTGGCCCGAGACGGGAGCGAGCACCGCGCCGAGCGCACAGCCCCATAGAAGCACCGAGCCCGCCTCCGTCTGGCCCGCGCCGTCGACGAGCTGGGCGTAGTTAGGCAGCAGGAAGGACAGGCCCAGAACCGTGAACTGCAGGAACACGATCACGCCCAGGCCCAGCGCGTAGCCATGGCAGTCAAAGATGCCCAGGTGGATGAGGGGCTTCTCGCAGCTGCGCTCGCGCCGGACGAACAGTGCGAGAAGCACGATGAACGCCACGAACAGGCAGATGATGACGGGGCTCGTCCAGCCCATGTTCGCGCCCTCGTCGACGGCGAACACGAGGCAGGCGAAGCCGGCGGCCAGGCACGCCCAGCCGGGCAGGTCGAACGGCTCGCGGCTCGTCTCATGGCTCTGGCGAATCGAGGAGATGCCCAGCACAAAGGCGATGAGCAGCAGCGGGAGCAATGCGGCGAAGATGGCGCGCCAGCCGAACGTCTCGGCGAGCCAGCCGCCCGCCGAGGGACCCACGGCAGGGGCCACGGCCGTCACGAGCGAGCCCACGCCCATCATGAAGCCGAGGTTCTCGAGCGGCGCCTGCTCGGTAATGATATTGAACATGAGCGGCAGCGCCACCCCCGTGCCGATGCCCTCGAGCACGCGGCCCAGGAGCAGCATCGGGAACGCCTGTGCCGTCATGCCGCACACGATGCCGGCGATGTAGAACACCATGGCGAAGCAGAAGATGCGGCGCATTTCGAAGCGGCGGCCCAGGAAGCCCGAGATGGGCACGACGCCCGCGAGCACGAGCAGGTAGGCCGTGGTCATCCACTGGACGGTCGCGGTGTTGACCGAGAACTCGCGCATGAGCGTGGGGAACGTCACGTTCATGGCGGTCTCGACGCACACGCCCGAGAACGACATGATGCCCGTGGCCACGATGGACATCACGAGCTTTGCGTCGAGCACGCGCTCGAACGCGCCGGTCTGGTTTTCTTGCATTGGTCGTTTTCTCCTTCAGCGGTTCAGGAGCGAACTCAGCCCGGCGGATGGAATCGGCTGCCGCCCGGACCTCGGGCAAGAATGTCTCTGGGCTCGCCCGTGGCCATTATAGGAAGGATTCGGCGGTCCTCTTCCTACAGCCTTCCTTCAGATTCGCGCGCGAGGCGGGCAGGACAGGCGTCGCCTCCAGAAGTGCGTTGCAAAGGTGCGGGCTTCTTGGCAAGAAAACCGCCAGAGGTGCATGCGTTTGGCGCTTACACGCCAAGAAGTGCATTCGTCCGTGAATGCACCTCTGCAACGCACCTCTGCGAGCCACGCCGCCCGCGCGGCCGCGCGTCTCGCGCTATGATGTCCTGCGGCGATACGCGCCCGCGCTGTTCTAATCCGATATCCAGCGCGTTAGAAGCTAAAACCAAAGGAGACATATGCTGAGAAAGGCCCTCGAGGACTACCGGGTCCTCATGCGCAGCATCCCTGCGTCCACCGTCACGTGCTTCGTCTTGAGCGTCGTCCTCATGAACCTGCTCGCGAACAAGGAGCTTGTGAGCCTTCCATGGCTCGCGCTCGACTGCGGCTTCACCCTCTCGTGGGTGTCGTTCCTCTGCCAAGACATGATCTGCAAGCGCTTTGGCCCCAAGGCCT